>Ga0105358_10000010_pt1 | contig 64881 bp, 59 predicted proteins | sample GOMGulsemesocosm_5_FD_83509 | JGI IMG/M metagenome (GOLD analysis project Ga0105358, IMG submission 83509) | Methane-oxidizing microbial communities from mesocosms in the Gulf of Mexico - GOM15C Gulf of Mexico | ecosystem: Environmental > Aquatic > Marine > Cold seeps | place: Gulf of Mexico... | reverse complement strand
TCAAGTGCATATTCTAGGAAGGCTTTGAATTTAATTTCACGGTTGCATAGAATGTCTGGGTTTGGGGTGCGCCCGGCTTTGTACTCTTCGAGAAAGTGCTCAAAGACATTGTCCCAATATTCGGCTGCAAAATTGGCTTGATGTAGCTTAATCCCTAATTTGTCACATACTGACTGAGCGTCTTTGAGGTCTTCAATAGCAGTGCAGTAATCAGTGCCATCATCTTCATCCCAGTTTTTCATGAACAAACCTTCGACCTGATAACCTTGTTGCATCAATAGTAATGCTGAAACTGAGGAGTCTACTCCGCCAGACATTCCGACAATGACTTTAGTGTTGCTGTTATCTATTTGCTTGTTCATTTATCTGAATTAACTCTTTTTGCACATGGATGGGGATTTAATGAAGGGCGCTCGTGTGTCGTTTTCGCCACTTAAAAATTTAGTTTGCTATAGTAGCGCTTTTGTCTTTTGATCTAAAGCAGCTAAACAATATTAATTGGATAAAAGCACTGACAAAAATTTAAATAACCATTACAAACGGGTCCCTGCGAACTCAAGCGCTTTTGCTAGGATAATCATTTTACAGACAGGTTGTGATAATAAGTGCATCTTTGCGTTAAATCATGCGAGTTTGTTGCAAAGGTTTTCTTCTCTGCTGATGAGTTTGTTAGTATTGCCATGATTTACATATTTTAGGTTGATTAGATGTCAAATAATTTAGTTAAAGTACAAACAGAAGATTTTTCGCATGATCAGCTTTTTAGTTGGCTGCAACAAGGAAATGCTAGTAACGGGGCAATTGTTACTTTCACAGGGTTAGTGCGAGATAGTTTCGAGCATGATTTGCAGTATATGTTCTTAGAGCATTATCCAGGGATGACCGAAAAGTGCTTACTAAAAATTGTTCAGCAGGCGAGGCTGCGCTGGACGCTTGACAATATCGCAGTGATACATAGAGTTGGGCGTTTGCATGTAGATGAGAATATTGTGTTTGTCGGGGTTGTTAGCGCCCATAGAGTTGCTGCTTTTGAAGCGAGTCAGTTTATTATGGATTATCTAAAAAAAGATGCGCCTTTTTGGAAAAAAGAGGCGTTAAGTGGCAAAGATACGTGGGTTGAGCAAAAACAGTCAGATATCGATGCTGCTAAGCATTGGTAAGCACTGCGGTGATTGGCTATAAAGCGCTCTGAAAATGGACAAAAACGCCAGAGCAATATATTAATCTCTGGCGTTTTTCAAATGATAAATACTAACTGATATCAGCGAGTTGGAAGAACGTCTTTAAGTCTGTTATGCATTTCCAGCAAACAGTCTTCAGTTTGTTGCCAGTCGATGCAGCCGTCAGTAATTGACACTCCGTATTCGAGATCATCCGGGTTTGCGGTCATTTTCTGGTTGCCAAACCCAATATTTGATTCAATCATTAACCCGACAATAGACTTGTTACCTTCTAGGATTTGATGAGTGATATCTTTAGCGACTAAAGGCTGAATGGCAGGGTCTTTGGATGAGTTTTCATGTGAACAATCCACCATAATGTTGGCTTTAAGCTTAGATTTCTCAAGTGCCTGCTCGCTGCGCAAAATGTTGGCAATATCGTAATTTGGCTTGCCGCCGCCGCCTCTTAATACCAAGTGACCGTATTGATTACCTTTGGTTTTTATAATAGCGACTTCACCTTCAGCGTTGATGCCTAAGAAGCTGTGTGAGTGGCTAACAGATTGCAATGCATTTGTTGCAACAGTAAGGCCACCATCAGTGCCATTTTTAAAGCCTACTGCACAGGAGAGCCCCGAAGACATTTCACGGTGAGTTTGTGACTCAGTGGTTCTCGCACCAATCGCAGACCAAGATATAAGGTCTTGTAAGTACTGTGGAGAAATAGGATCAAGCGCTTCGGTTGCAAGAGGCAACCCAAGTTCAGAAATGTCGAGTAATAACTGACGCGCTATATGCAACCCTTTCTCTATTTGAAAAGAGTCATTCAGTTCAGGATCGTTGATTAATCCCTTCCAGCCGACCGTGGTTCTAGGTTTCTCAAAATACACACGCATGACTATATAAATAGAATCTTTTACTTTTTCAGAAAGTGCTTTAAGGCGCTTTGCATAATCGAGAGCGGCTGCTGTATCGTGTATAGAGCACGGCCCTATAACGACAAAAAGACGTTTATCGGAACCGTCTAAAATGTTGCGGATGACCTCGCGGCCCTCTGTGATGACATCTTTTGCGGTACTGCTCAAAGGAAGTTTCTCTTTCAGATCCTTAGGCGTTATTAATACTGAAAATGAGTCTACATTTAAATTATCTACTTGGTTATTAGTCATTAGCTCGTGCGTCCTACGCGGGTGTATCAGCTTCACAGCTTTTAGTTATAAAGAACAACCTTTTTAACACAAAAAAAACAGTGGGATAAGTGGCTCAGCAAGTAATTATTCAATTACGGATAAAAAAGGGCGAATATTAGCGGGATTTTCACGATTAGTTGAAAATACGCAGCAAAATAAAAAATATAGAATCTAATTAGTACTTAACCAACGTAATAACGGTAACACCCTTAGTTTAGCCGCGTTAGAATATGCGAAATTTCTATCGGCTATTTATTCTGGCTCTTTTAACACTCATGTAGAACTTAGTGTGTTTAATAAAGTCAATGAAGTGCTTTCTATTATTAATTGATTGGAGTTTGTCTTGTTTAAGATGTCCTGTAGTAAAGTTGTAAAATTAGTGCTGTCATTGAGTATGATGTTACTTGCTGTATTTGCCAATGCAGGTTTGTTTAGTCAAAGTGAATCGCAAGATCCTAAACCTGTTGAAGAAGTGTTTGTACTGACAAGTGAAGTGCTATCGAACCAGCAATTGCTGTTGCGCTGGGATATTCTAGATGAATATTATCTTTATGATAATAGAATGCAATTTAATATTGATGAGCAAAAAGTCGCTGAGATTAGCCGCAGTGCCAGCAAACTAAAAGATGATCCACTGTTTGGCAAAGTGAATGTTTATTATCACAGTAGTGAGATTATATTGAATCTTGAGCGCTACAAGGGCCGAGACACTGTCGATCTAAATGTGCAATACCAAGGCTGCTGGGATGGTGGAGTATGTTATCCACCGATCAGCGAAATGCTAACAATAGCGCTACCTAAGGTGGATGATTCAACGGCCAGCAGTGACATAAGCAAAGGCGCTGTGCTTGATAACAAAACTAGCCTGGGGGAGCTCAGTGAGCAGGATTATTTTAGCGCTTTATTAAGCAATGGCAGTTTAGCCTGGATAATGGGGGTTTTCTTTGTTGCAGGTCTTGCGCTCTCTCTTACTCCTTGTGTCTTGCCAATGATTCCTATCATATCCAGCATCATCGTCGGTCAAGGTGATAATGTCACTAGAGGTAAGGCCGTCACTTTAACTTTGGTATACGTGCTTGCCGTCGCAGTGACGTATACCATTGCAGGTGTGCTCGCTGGGATTTTTGGAGAAAATCTACAGGCACTGCTGCAAGCGACTTGGATCATTATTTTGTTCAGTCTAGTCTTTGTGCTTTTGGCGCTGTCCATGTTCGGATTCTATGAGTTGCAGTTACCTAGTGTACTGCAAAGTAGACTCGCCTCGCTAAGTCGCAATCAGCGCACTGGTAATTATATTGGGGTCGCTATAATGGGTGCGCTCTCTGCATTGATTGTGGGGCCTTGTATGGCTGCTCCGCTAGCTGGAGCGCTTATATATATCGCGCAAAGTGCCGACCCGGTGATGGGCGGGCTCGCACTATTTTCGCTCAGCATAGGGATGGGGATACCGCTGTTATTGGTGGGTTTCTCAGCGGGACATTTTTTACCTAAAGTCGGCATTTGGATGAATCGGATCAAAGCAGCCTTCGGTGTAGTGTTGATATTTATGGCGATTTATATGCTGGATAGAGTTGTGAGTATAGAAACCACTCAAGCGCTAAGCGCTATTACAGTGATTGTCAGTGCTATCTTTATTGGGGCGCTAACTCCCCTGAAAAGTGATGCCATAGCAGCAACTAAGCTTTTTAAAGGCACAGGTTTGGTGTTGTTGGTGTATGGCTTGAGTTTATTAATCGGGGTATTTATTGGCAACGCCAAATTTGTACAACCCCTGCAAGGATTAAGTTCAATCACAACCCTACAGCAAGCAACCAAGAATAGATTTATTAAAGTGACTAGTATTGCTCAAATAACGCCTGTCTTAGAACAGGCTAAAGCTGAGAGACTGCCAGTGATGCTAGATTTCTATGCTGACTGGTGTATTTCTTGTGTGGAGTTAGAGCAGATGTTCGAAGAAGAAGTGGTGGCGGCTAAGCTATCAAAAATGCGTCTAATCAAAGTAGATTTAACGGACTTTAACGATGATGCAAGAGCTTTACTGGCGCAATACCAAGTGTTAGGTCCGCCAGCGTTAGTCTTTTATAACGCAACTGGTCAATTGATGAATAACATGCAAACTGTTGGTTTAATATCGGCAGAAAAGTTTATAAAACATATTGAGCCGCTCATTAGCGCCGGTTTAGAAGCAGAGCCTACGCGAGGTTGACCCAGCTCCTGAAATGGTCACTACTAGATATCGGTCTTGGCTGTGCCAAAAGACGACATCTAGTAGTAATCAAATCGGTTAAGCAGGACCTTCACAGAAAACTTTTATTGTTGGTTAGGGAATAATGACCCAGAAAATTATTTCTGCGGCAGATTCGATAAGCGAGATTTTTGCTGATGTCTGACAAGGGCAATATCAATCAACTTATCAATCAACTCTGTGTATTCGATACCGCTACTTTGCCACAATTTACTGTACATACTAATAGGGGTAAAGCCGGGCATTGTATTAACTTCATTAATATATATTTCCTGACTCTGTGTGTTGACAAAAAAGTCTACGCGCGAGAGCCCACTGCCATCAATCGCTTCAAAAGCCTCTATTGCAGCTTGCTGGATTTTTTTCATGACACTGTTAGGTAGTGCTGCGGGAATCACCGTTTCAGACTTGCCATCGAAATACTTAGTTTCATAATCATAAAACTCTTTGCCGGCTAATATTTCCCCAACTACCGACACTTGAATGGGGCTTTCGCCCAGTACTGCGCACTCAATCTCAGCACAGTTTTCTGCAGACTGTTCAACGACAATTTTATTGTCGTATTTAAATGCTTCTTGCAGTCCTAGCGCTAATTCAGTGCGTTGATGTGCTTTTGAAATACCGATGCTAGAGCCCATATTGGCAGGTTTAATAAAAACCGGGTAGCTAAGCGTTGACTCAATTTTACTAGCGACTAATTCAGGATCAGTTACAAAGCTATTATAGTTAAAAACTTGATAGGGCATTTGGGCAAGTCCAGCCGCTTTGAAAGCGTTTTTGGCCAGTGCTTTATCCATTGCAATTGCAGAGGCTGCTACCCCACAACCGACATAGGCGACATTGGACAGTTCGAGCAGTCCCTGGATAGTACCATCCTCACCGTAGGGGCCGTGTAGGACGGGGAAGACTACATCCAACAGTGCTAGCTTCTCACCGCGTTTTTCTGGCGAGTTATTGATCAATGTTGCATTAGCATTTGAAAAATCTAGTGTTGTTTCAGGTAATTGCTGCTCGTCGACACTTTTATAGTCAAGTGCTGCTTGATTGTTATCGGCATAAAGCCATTGCCCGCTGTGGGTAATGCCTATTAAATGTACGTTATATTTATCTTTATCGACAGCCGCTACAATTGATTTTGCAGACATCAAAGAAACTTCATGCTCAGCAGAGCGGCCGCCAAATACGACGCCGAGATTTATTTTTTTAGACATTATTAATCCAACTAAAGATACAGCAATTTTGAGTCAAGATTATGATCTGCAAAGTAGGGCTTTTCAATCGCTTTTAAATGATTAATTGCATCTATGCTAAACAAAACTGCATTTATCGCAGACTTGCTAAATATATTTCCTTTAATAAGCCGTATCTAGCGTGGTCAATCATGTTTCCATTGATAATGTCTGCACATTTAAGAATTCCCTCTAGCTCAAAACCTAATGTTTCACTGAGTTTTCGGCTAGCAATGTCTTCTGTGGGGATGGATATTTCAAGCATCTCTAAATTTAGAAAAATGAATGCGTATTCGAGAATCTTTATGCATACATTTTGCATGATACCGCGACCTTCGTACTCGGGCGCCATTAAAAAGCGCAACTCCGCTTTGGCTAGTTCATCATTGATATTAGATAGCCCTATATAACCGATTATTTGTTGATCATATTTAATACCACAATGCACAGCGATGCCGCGTGAGTAGTCATATAGTCCATCTTTAATTAAGCTGTCGAAATAGCTGAGGCTATTGCTATTGCTAGGCCAGCTAAACCATTTTGAAAATTGCCGTTTATTGCATTTTAAAAGTGTGTGGAAATCAGATCTAAATCTAGGGTGTAAGAAAATAATACTCAGATGCTTGTCTATTACAATTGAGAACATAGCCATGCTCCTCGATAGAAGTTTGTACAAAGAGGCTACAGTAAAATGAATATAATATGAATAGACAGTATTGAGTATTTATCAATTGTGAAGAGTCATAGTTTATAGAGCGCTAGTTCTCAGTTGATAGTGCGTGATAGGTGGTAATATTGAGAGGCCTAGGTCTTTTGCTTAAATTTAATATTACACCATGCTTCTCTTTGTGCTTGATCCAAAAATGACCAGGCAATAAAGCGACTAATTTTATTCCCCTGAGACATTTTTATTGTTTGAATATCAATTGCCTTAGCCTTTTTAAGACTGAGTTTGATGCTATCCAGATTATCTTTTTTTGATACCAGAGTACTAAAATAGAGTACTTGACTAGAATAGCGTTTGCTTTCGTTTATCATTGATTTGATAAACTGTAGTTCTCCTCCTCGGCAATAAAGCTCGGCTTGTTGCCCACCAAAATTTAACGCATTAACATTCTTTTTCGCTTTGTTCTTACTGTTCTTTTGCAAATTTTTTCTTTTAAGTTTATTGCCTGCGAGTGCTTCTTGCAAAGAGCTGTGAAATGGAGGGTTACACATCGTCAACTCTATTTTTTGATTGGCGCCGATAATAGTGTCAAAAAACTTAGTGGGATCGCTTTGCAGTTTTATGTTAATTCTATTTGCCAACCCTTTGTTTGCGTTAATAATATGTTTTGCTGTATTGACAGATATCGGGTCTATATCGCTTGCAATAAAGGACCATTGATAACAGCGCTGGCCCAAAATAGGGTAGATGCAACTAGCGCCTGTTCCTATATCTAATACAGTCACTTTAGAGGTACTGATATCTCGGCCTGAGTTGTTTTTCGTTAGCAGGTCAGCTAAGTAGTGAATGTAGTCGACTCTTCCAGGAATCGGTGGGCATAGGTAGCCTGCGGGAATCTGCCAATGCTCGATTTGATAGTAAGTTTTAAGTAGTGCACTATTTAAGTGAAGAACGGCTTGAGGGTCAGAAAAATCAATCGTAGTCTGATCGCTTAAAGTGTAGCTATATTTTGCTATTTCAGGATGATTTTTGGCTAATAGCGTAAAGTTGTAAGCCGTTTTATGTATGTTTCTAGGATGTAAGGATTGTTTTACAGCAGCGTTTTTTTTAAGGATCATGACAGAGTGCAAAAGTGTAAGTCGGGTCGATAATAGTACCGTTTTATGTGAAATTAATCAGCTTTTCTAGCGCGATTTTTGCCTGTCGTACATCTTTTGCTAATATATGTGTGACTAGCGCTTTTGCACGCTGCATATAATCGGCTAAATTAGTCTCTGGTGATTGTAAAATTGTAATCCGTAATGGTCTGCCTTGCTGGAAAAGCTTTTCCTGCTGGGCTATTAATACAGCAGAACCACAGGCGCTTAATAATTTTTGGTGAAACAATTTGATGTTCTCCTCAAAGTCGAGGGCGCTGTTCAGAGGATCCTGCTGCGATTGCTCGCAGCTATCTAACCAGCTCTTATGCGCGCTTACTATCATTGCATACCAGTGAATATTACCGTTCTTTATAGATGTTTCTAGTGCAGTGCATTCTAGTGATATGCGTTCTTGAGTGATGTAGTCAGAGCTGTTTGATTTAGCTTTAATCACTTGATGGATGCGATTCTCATTGAGTTTAATGAAACCTTGCTGAGTTAGTTTATCTAGGGCTTCAGAGAGATAAGCAGGGCTTCCGCCATATTGTTTTTCCAAAAAGCTGGTAGATAGTGACAGGCCTACTGGAAGTATGGCAAAGAGTATGTCATGTCGAATTTGATTAGCCAGCAAATCAGCCACGCTATTGGTACTCTTATCTACTACATTTAACAAAAAAAATTCCTTTTCTTACTTGTTACATCTGAAATAACGCAACTGTTTAAATCTAAGCGTTAGTCCTATTAGGTTATTTGGTATAAAACGAAAAATACTTGGCTAAAGGTTCATATACTTCAAAGGCTGGTTTTTCATAGGGGTGATGCTTAATGAGCGCTTGCACAGCCTGCTCTATGTTTTCTGCGCTGCACAGAATTTCAACACGGTACTCAAAGACTTTTTGAGCTTTGTTAATTTCACCAATATGAGGGGTAGCATTCTCAGTTGGGATAAATTGACCTTCACCGAGAGTCTGCCAACAGCAGCTTGAATAATTACCTAAACAACCTGCTTGTGTCTGAAACACAGCGTGTTTGACTGCCTCACAAGCTTCTTCTGGGACGAAAAAAATTAATTTGTACAATGAAAACCTCAATTTAAAACGTTATGAGTAAGGCTGGAACGTTCTCATCTTAAATTACTAATGTTGTCAGTGCCTATTGCTTAGAAAAGCACGACTAGATATACACTTATATTGAGTAGTGCGCCACTAGAAATATTGACTATCTCTAGCGACGGTATCGTTTTTTAAAAACAAATATGTAATCAGAACTCAATTTCAGGTACGTGATCAGGAATGATCAGCTTTCCTTCGGTAAGTGATTGTATTTCTTCAATACTAACACCCGGTGCGCGTTCTTTTAATACAAATGCCCCGTCTGTTATTTCAAGATAGGCCAGATCTGTCAGTACTTTTTTGATACAGCCAGCTCCCGTTAATGGCAGGCTACATTTGCTAAGTAGTTTTGAGGCACCATGTTTTGATGCATGAGTCATAGTGACGATGATGTTATCAGCGCCTGCAACAAGGTCCATAGCGCCGCCCATGCCTTTTATTAGCTTGCCAGGAATCATCCAAGAGGCAATGTTACCTGATACATCCACTTCAAATGCACCGAGTACCGTTAAATCGACATGCCCTCCGCGAATCATTGCAAAGGAGTCTGCAGAAGAAAATATAGAGGCGCCCGTAGCGGCAGTCACCGTTTGTTTGCCTGCATTAATCATATCAGCATCGACTTCGCTATCTAAGGGGAAAGGCCCCATACCTAGCAAGCCGTTCTCTGATTGCAGCATTACACTGATATCATCAGGGACATAATTGGCTACTAAGGTTGGTATGCCAATCCCCAAATTTACATAAAAACCGTCTTCTAATTCACGGGCAACTCTGATTGCCATTTGTTCGCGAGTAAGTGCCATAATATTAAATGCTCCTAGCCATGCTTATCTATTACTGTACAAATTTATTTTGAAAATGTAGGTGTTTAGTGCTTCTCATTTAAAAAAGTGGCTATTGCGAGGTTGTGTTAGTGTGGCTGTCGCAATAGATATCTATTTCTGTATGGGAACTAATCACTTACCGTGCGTTGTTCAATACGTTTTTCGAAGCTGCCTTGTATAATGCGATCTACATATATACCAGGGGTGTGGATTTGACTCGGTTCGAGCTCTCCAGGTTCAACGATTTCTTCAACTTCAACAACCGTTATTTTACCGGCGGTGGCGGCGAGCGGGTTAAAGTTTTGAGCGGTGTGGCGATAGACTACATTGCCAAATTTGTCGGCTTTCCAGCCTTTGACGATTGCAAAATCACCGGTGATCGATTCTTCCATGATATATTGACGACCAGAAAACTCTCTCACCTCTTTGCCATCTCCGACAGGCGTACCAAACCCAGTCGCGGTATAAAATGCAGGAATACCTGCGCCGCCTGCGCGCATCTTCTCTGCAAGAGTGCCCTGAGGGGTCAGCTCAACTTCCAGTTCATTGGCCAATAACTGTTGTTCAAACAGTGCATTTTCGCCAACATATGAAGAAATCATTTTCTTGATTTGACGATCTTCTAACAAGACACCCAATCCAAACCCGTCAATTCCACAATTGTTAGAAACAACGGTCAAGTCCTTCACACCTGATCGTTTGATTTGATTTATTAAGTTTTCCGGGATACCGCATAGGCCAAATCCGCCTGCAAGTACTGTCATACCATCAGATAAACCTTCTAGCGCCATTTCATAGCTATCAACAACTTTATTAAAACCAGACATATCAACACTCCGTACTAAGAATATAGTTCGATTTTGGAATATCTATTTATATTAATCAAATAAAAAAAATATTGATATATATTAACTTGCTTTATAAATATGTGAGTTCTGCTAGACTGGCTTAGCTCCTGCAAGCATTGTTAATGCTCTAAGCATAAATACATTTATGCGATTGAGTAATCTAAGTTGCATCTAGAAATGTGATCCAGGTATTTCTGCATGAAGATGAATTAAGACTCAGTAATGATCGCCATGTGTTAAGTTGCTTCTCCAATTTTTTGTGGGAAAATTTGCACAGAGGATCTTTATTAGGTCGTCGTATTAGTTTTGAAAAGTAAAGGTGATCATTGAATACCCATTTTACAGTTAAGCAATTGAGAGCCTTTGTGGCAGTTGCAAAAACCAGGAGCTTTACTGAAGCTTGTGAACAAGTCCATTTATCGCAACCTGCATTAAGTATTGCTATTAAAAACCTAGAAGACTCACTCGGTGGTAAATTATTAGTGCGAACCACCAGAGCTTTAAGGTTAACGCCTGAGGGGGAGGTCTTCTATAAAACAGCCATTAGGTTGCTAACTGATTGGGATGATGCGTTTGAAGAAGTGCAAAGTCGGTTTTCTCTCTACCGAGGGAAAATATCTATCTCCTGTATGCCGTCCTTTGCTGGGAACCAGCTACCCGCTATATTATTAAAATTTCGTCAAAAACATCCTGATATTAATATCACTATCCAAGATGTAATAGCCGAAGAAGTCGTGGAGATGGTGCGTACCGGTAGAGTAGAGATTGGTATTAGCTTCGACCCTGGTGATGCTGAAGATTTATTGTTTGAACCGCTCTTTGAAGATGACTTTATTGCTGCGATTGCCCCTGACCATCCTCTAGCTCAAGAGCAATCTCTCACTTGGCAACAAGTTATTGGGGAGGAGCTGATTGCTTTGCAGCGTCCATCAAGTATGCGCATGCAAATTGAAAGAGAGTTAAAAAAGCTTAATTTTGAACTTAACGTCTCTTATGAAGCGCATCAATTGGCAACAGTAGGACGCATGGCTGCAACCGGTATGGGTATCGGGCTCGTTCCAAGACTATGCAGTCGGCAAATGAGGGAACTAGGCGCAATCTGTAAGCCTTTGAGCGGTCCCGTAATCTCAAGAAAAGTCGGTATTATAATGCGTAAAAGAGCAGCTTTATCAGCGGCTGCACAAGGTATTGTAAACGAGTTAATAACCAGCATAAGCGACGGGCAACCCTCAGAAAGTGATGAATAATTGATTGTTGAAAGGACAGCAGTGCAAATCAACATGATTAAACGACTCTCGAGCAAGTCACTTTAACCTATCAAACTTCACTAAGCTCAGAATAATCCATTTTTGGCAGGATATGCTGTGAAAGCCAGTCTAATCACCAGCTTAATTGGGTTGTGAATTAAAAATAACCCGCGAAAGATACACTATTTGTCGATCAGTTGGTTAGGTTGAATAACATATTGCTGGTATGAATCATCCAATCCTTTTAAAAAAGGGTTTTCTATTTTAAATATTTTTGCACTGCTAAAATCTATAAACCCCACACTTTCTGAATAGTGTTTTTTCCATAGTCTGTGCAAAGAGCCATCTTTATAGGCACTATCTAAGCCTGCTTGGATACGGGCTATAGCGGCAACATTTTGTTTATTAGTATAAAAGAAACGCGGCAGAGGATAGTAAAGCACAATGCTGGTATCGGTGAGCAGAGGCATGTCTTTAGAGCGAATTGTATATTCATAAAAGAGCTCATTAGCGCCTCTTGGCAACAGGTCTACGCGGCTTCTAGAGACCATTTTAAACAGCCCATCATAGCTAGTTCCTTCAATGACATTAAAACCGTTATGACGCAAAATGTCGGTATCTAGCCAGCCTAGACCTTGGGTAATAGAAAACTTTTTTAATTGCTCTAAACTCGTAACCTGAGAAAAAGCCGCCGCCGCCTTGGGTGATACAAAAAAAACACGATAACCGACAATGCCTAAATCTACGGGGAAGTTAACGTAACCCATTTTTTTAGAGGCATCTACGGAAATTGAATGTTTGACAAAAAAGTTTTCAAGGCTATTGGCCTCTAAGGTTGCTAAAGCACGCTTCTTATTCATTTTAGGGCTTAGCTTAATCCGGTAGGGGCCGTGACTAGTAACTGTTTTTTCTAGTGCCAAACTAAGCAGTGCCGAACCGTATCGCGCGCGCGTGTCTTTCTTTTTAGTCGGTGCCATATAGGTGAAAGTGGTTATTTCGCTGGCTGATAAATTGGCAGAGAAACCGACAGAGACTATCAATAACAAGCAGAATAATTTCATAATACATCTCTATATTGCACTAGGAAAAAGCGACCAAGAATGATAGGTGTAACAAAATACCGACAGCAAATAGTCAGTATATTTTTTATATTAGCTTTTTGTATAGTAACAGGCGATGAAGGTTTTTAATTTTATCCTGCATATGGTCAGTACTAGCGATACTAAAAAAGTGCAATGATGGTTCTACGCTCGTTACAGAGGTAATTTGCATTGGTGTGAACCAATCGATAACAACTTTAGTGCAATTAATAAACAGCCAAGACCACTGCAAACATCGATATTTATACCTTGTGCATGGCTCTAACCCGCATGATGTTTCTATATAAGGCAACCAGCTATGGATTTTATGATTAAAAATCTAGCTGCCTAACTTATTGTTAGGTATCCCATCAACCCCGTGTTCTGGTATTCAGCGATATGATAGTGAAGCATCTAGTGCTCTGAATTATCTGCCCCCGCATTTTTTCTCTAACAAGATGGTATTGGCTAAGGAAATCGTGAATAAGTCCCTAGATGCTCCCTGTTGATAACTAAGCGGTCAAATCCGCGGAAGAATGCGAAGTGAATGGCGAGTCCTCTACCAGCGTTCTGACAAAGGAGATGCAGATGAAAAAAGTTTCATCTTTGTTGGCCGTGTAGAGATCCACCCTCAGGGAGTCTTGAACTTGTTCACAGCTTCCCTAAGATAGGGGTTATCATTTTTGAATAGAGCGAGTTACTTCAAATAGTACCCCGCGAATATGATTTGGGTGACGATGCAAGTGTGGTATTTATGATCAAATAAATAACTTTTCTTCCAAGTTCACTGCGCAATATAAGTCATGTATTCTAGGCATGTAGCGGCATAAATTGATGGAAGCCAACGACGGGGAATTATGGCTTTGCAGCATTGAATTGTGCTGAAGCATCGTTTTTAAATTAGAATTTTAGCTTATCTATGTCTATGCTTAGTCATAAATGACTAACTTTCAACATATTAGGTATAGGGATTATTTAGGACAATAGCATGCAGGTGTGTTGCATCACATTGGTGGGAATAGATGTTGGTAGATAAAGCAGACAATATAGGGGCAGAAGATAGCGCGTTTTGGCAGGTAGGTGACTATGATGAGTGCAAAGATTTAGCAATAAGGCTGGAAAATCGTGCTCATGCTGGCAGAGAAATGCGCAACTTCAAGTTATCCCGGGTCGAATTAAGTCATGTTAATTTAGTCAATCGAAATTCAAAATATGGATACCAGTTTATCGACTGTGATTTTTATCGCTCAAATTTAAGTCACGCTCACTGCTTTAAGGTCGATTTTTCTGGCAGTTCGCTAATGAAAAGTAACTTGCAGTACGCCAATCTACATTGTGCCAATTTAGAAAACTGCAATTTACTAGGTGCAAATTTTGAACATGCAAAGTTAGAGAATATTCATTGGGGGGATGAGATTCTTCAAGAGAAATTGGCAAAAGACAGCAGTGATGACCGAGAAAAAGCAGATCTTTACGAGCAAGCTGAAGAGATTTACCGACATTTACGTAAAGTAACAGAGGATGAAGGATTATTTGATTTGTCTGGACGCTTTTTTCGCAAAGAAATGATTGCAAGAAGAATGCAGCTGCCAAACTATAGTGGTGCCAGAATACTCTCTAAAACAGTTGATTTGTTTTGTGGATACGGTGAAGAGCCCTTACGAATTATAGGTTTTACCTTGATGTTGATTTTTATATATGGGTTGTTTTATCTTGTCTCTGGCTTAAGTTTCGAGGGGGAGGTCATTCGTATCGATTTCTCTGCGAGTTTTATGCAAAATGTGGGACATTTGTTGGATGCCATTTATTTCAGTATTGTCACTTTTACTACCTTGGGTTATGGCGATATTACCCCCAGAGGCTTCAGTCGATTTTTAGCCTCTACTGAAGCATTAATAGGCAGCTTTACGATCGCTTTATTTGTTGTGGTGTTCGTAAAAAAAATGATTAGATGAAGGGATTGGTAAACTAGGCTACACTGAATATAACTTATAAGAACAAGCACATAATATGCCTAGACAATCAGACACTATTGATAAAGTACAACAAGTTGCTGATCAATTACTAGCGAATGGCCAGCGACCTACCCAGCAAGCGATTAGAGATGTCTTAGGTACTGGCAGTATCACTACGATCAATAAGGCGTTAAACATTTGGTGGGCTAATCTAGCCAAACGAGTGAATAGGCAAAGTGAACATCCAGCGCTGCCTGAACCTGTGATAACAGCAGCATCTAAGCTGTGGGACCAAGCACTCGTGTATTCTCATACGATACTTGAAAAACAACAACGAGAAAACGCTGACAAGCTTGCTAAAAAAAATGTGAACAATGATCAGATGCTTATTCAAGTGCAAGATAAATTGTTAATCTCACAACAACAAAATAATAGATTATTGGAAAGTAACGAAGTGTTAATAGCGGGTAAACAAGAACTGAGCCAAAGGATTCATGAATTAGAATCACTGCTCATTCGAAAAGACGCTGATAATGTAGAGTTAGTCCGCTTAAACAAACAACACAAAATAGTGTTTGATAAGCAAGTAACGTCTGATGATACTCAGTTATTATTTCAGGCAAAAATAGATCTTAAAGTAAACGAGAGAATAATAATTGATTTACGCGCAGCGTTAGAAAAAAGCGAATCTTTGCACAACAAAGCTCGCCAAGAAGTCACTGAACTTGAAAAATCTAGTATGAAACAAATACATAGATTAGAATTAGTAATAGCCCAGCAGGATGCAAAATATGATAATGTACGTGAACAATTGGCAAGTTTTGAACTAAGTGGCCGATAGAGATAAGTAACTATTAGGAAATGTTGTTGCAAAGATTTTGATTCTGAATGTAGTAGCGGCGGTTTTGTGAGTGGAATGATTGATGGAATACGATTTAGTAGAGCAAACCAGTAACGAGCAAATAAAAGAAATATTGCTAAACTGTGAATCTGGTGATGTAGTCAACTGTTACAGCTTAGAGATTTTTGATGAAGCTAAAGCCGTTTTAATATCAGATAAATTGATAGGAAAGACCGTTCAGTTACTGGATGAAGATGACTACGTATTACAACAAGTAACAAGCAAGAAAAGAGAAGACGCAGATGATGAAGTTGAATTTTCAGACAGGCAATTAGCCGTCATAAAAGCATTAGAGAAAGTGTTTGATCACTGTAAAAAAGAAGGTATTAAAGTTATTGGCTATTCTGATGAGTTAGTGGCGTACCCCGCTAATTGCAATGATCAAGAACAAGCTTCTGAATTTTGTTTGGAAATAAATACCAGTCAAACCTATAAAGGTGCTTGATCGGATTTGCCGAATTAATCATTTAATGGATTAAGAGTTGAGTAATTAATATGACGATAAAAGTGTTGTTGGTAGATGACCATGAAGTGGTTCGCGCGGGATTTAAAGGTATCTTAAATTCTGAAAAAGATATTGATGTTATCGCCGAAGCACAATCGAGTATAGAGGCGTATGATTTATATAAAACCAAATTGCCTGATATTGTTGTTATGGACTTATCACTGCCTTCAGATGAGGGAACATCTGATAGTACACATGGTGGAATAGAAGCTATTAGACGAATTCTAGCTTTTGATAAAAGCGCTAAAATACTCGTCTTATCGGGCTTTGATTCAGCGCCATTTCCAAGCACCGTCTTAAAAGCCGGCGCTAAAGGATTTTTGACAAAACGTGGTCCGGCTGATGAGCTTATCACGGCGGTAAAAACCATAGATAGCGGTCAGCAATATCTTTCGCCGACGGTGAAGGCACAGCTTGAAGGCAAAGAAGCAGAAAGTCCGCTGTCAATATTAACTAAGCGGGAAATTCAGATTTTTTCACTACTGGCTGATGGTCGTAAAGCGTCAGAAATTGCAGATAATATGTGTTTGTCGAATAAAACCGTGCATGCTCACAGAGCCAATATTCTACGCAAGTTATCCTTAACTAATAATTCTGAATTGGTACATTTGGCCATTCGTCATGGTGTTGTAAGACCATAATTTAATTCGGGAGCATGCGAACCCGATCATTTGTGTCGTTATTCAGAGCCTTTGAGCCTTGTTATCGCTCCGGTTTTACTAAAGAGTGCGCAGGCGTCAAATTTGATTCACAGCTGTGTCAGATATCTAGAGAGTTATCATAAAGCGAATGCGCTATGAAAACTCTGTCCTTTATTAACAACTGTGATTTTCTGCTAAATAAGCTATTATTCGCCCCTTTTAATTGTAAATAATGACGGTTGCTAGTATGTAGTGCCGTGTATGTTGCTGTTTGGGTTAATGGTAAAGTTCTGATAAAACATAAAGATAAGGTGGAAGCAAAATTCCTTCACGGCTCGATTATGCGACACGTGGTGATACTAACGCTAACTTCTTCAATTGGACTAGTGTCTCTTTTTGCAGTAGATCTAACAGACCTCTATTTCCTGACCTTGCTCAATGATCAAAGTATTATTGCAGGATTAGGTTTTGCATTGAGTATCATGTTTTTTAATATGAGCTTCTCGATTGGACTCTCTATAGCCATGTCGGCGACTGTCGCCCAAAAATTAGGTGAAAAGAAGCATGCTTTAGCGCGTAGCTTAGCGCTAGATAATTTCGTTTTTAGTATTCTATGTACTGCCATGGTCGCGACTGTGACATGGGTATTTAAGTTAGAGTTGCTTTCAATGATAGGGGCTAGCGGTCCTTCCCTAGAGCATGCGCGCAACTACTTAGCGATCATTCTACCCAGTTTACCATTCTTGGCTATTGCTATGTCAGGTGGGGCCTTATTGCGTGCTTTAGGAGCACCAAAACTGTCAATGTTGACTATGTTGGCCGGTGCAAGTGTCAATGTCGTGCTAGATCCAATACTCATATTTGGATTTGATTTAGCGGTAGAGGGTGCCGCTATAGCATCGGTTGCAGCCAGAGTAACAGTAGGATTGAGTGCGCTTTACTTTATTTACTCAAAATTTGATTATTCAGCAGATTTTGAATATAAATCATTCACAACTAATTTAAAGAAAATACTTGCTATCGCTCTACCGGCAATGGCCACACAACTGTCCGCTCCAGCTGCTAATGCTTATATGACCTTCGAAATGGCAAAGTTTGGAGAAAGCTATATGTCCGGTTGGACTATTACGGGTCGTATAGCACCAGTGGTTTTTGCAGTCGTTTTTGCAGTTTCTTCTGCCATTGGGCCCATTTACGCGCAAAATTATGGGGCAAAAAATTACCGCAGAGTGGAGGAGATTTTATACAGTAGTTGTCTCTTTATTACCGGTTATTGTCTTATCGCCTGGAGTGTTTTTTACTACTGTTCAGAGTATATTGTTACAGGGTTTGGCGCTAGCGGTGATGCCGCTATATTTATAAAGTTAGTCGCTATTTGGATAGGGCCCGCATTTATCTTTTCTGGTTTTTTGTTTGTTGCCAATACGGCTTTTAACAATTTAGGCTATCCACTCTTAGCGACAGTCTTTAATTTTGCCAAGGCCAGTATAGGTACAGTCCCCTTTGTTTTATTTGGTATCAATCAGATAGGGGTTGGGGGGGTGTTTATAGGAAATGCTGCCGGTAATCTTGTCTTCGGCTTAATTGCGCTTGTCAGTTGCTTTTATGTGATTCGCAGGGCGTCTTTGAAAACAATCATTAATGTATAAATAGTGATTATGCGGGCAAGTTGAGATTTAGGCTTGCTTTCACAGCTATTCAATATTCAAATCATCATCGCAAGGGACGAGAAATAATATCTTTGATGATTAAGACTTTGAATTATTCATCCTCATTAGCTGGTAAAAAAACAATAATCGAGCGAATAAAACGATCAATAAAGTTTTCCTCGGTATTACATATCGGTGATTTTAAAGCAGAAAAACAATTTCTGCCGATCGATTGGTTTAACTGTCTGTGTTGTACTACTATTAAAGTGTCTGCAGGGCTTGTAATACCAGAGCTGGCAAGTACCTATAAGGGGTTTTTAATACCAAAAAGCGCTATTAAAATTAAAAGCGCTGCAAAGTTTATGATTTCTTTTAAGGAATCGCTCTTTGACGACTTGGGTTTTTGCTAACCCTATCCCAAGTCGTTTTTTTATTACTTCGTTATGAGCTTTTCAAGCGCCACTATTTGAATGCAAATGCAGAGAATATTCATCGCTAGTTCTATTTCTGCTAAGTTTGGCAAAGTAGGTGCTATACGAATGTTGCTGTCGCGTGGGTCTTTTTGATAGGGGAATGTTGCCCCGGCAGCCGTCATTATGACCCCTGCATTTTTAGCCATTTCGACAACTTGCTTGGCACAGTTATTTTGCACGTTTAAGCTTACAAAATAGCCGCCTTTAGGCGACGACCAATTTGCGATGTCTAGTTTACCTAATTTGTCCGAGAGGACTGTTTCTACAGCGCTAAATTTTGGTGCCAAAATGGCTGCATGTTTTCTCATGTGTGCGTGAATGCCCGCTAGATTTTTAAAAAATCTAACATGTCGCAATTGGTTCAATTTATCAGAACCTATCGTTTGTACGCTGCAATGTTGTTCTAGCCATTGGATATTCTCTAAGCTGCAGCCAATCATTGATATTCCAGCGCCCGCAAAACTGACTTTGGAGGTAGAGGCTATAGTCAATACCCGATTGTCATTGCCGCTATTCTTACAGCTCTGAAACAGATTTTTAATTTCAGTGTGATGGGCTGTTAAATGATGTACGGCATATGCATTATCCCACATAATTTTAAAATCCGCTGCCGCACATTTCATGTTTGCTAGGCGATCAACGACGTCATCACTGACTGATAAACCACTGGGGTTGCCGTATTTTGGTACAAACCACATGCCTTTAATACTGTCATCATCGGCGACGAGTTGTTCTATTTTGTCTATATCAGGGTCACCATTATCCAACAAGTCAATAGTAATCATTGCTATGTTGAAATGTTCACAAATGGCAAAATGACGATCATAACCAGGTGCAGGGCAGAGAAATTTTACTTGTTCTAGCTTAGACCAAGGTTGTGTTGAGTGTGTACAACCATGGCTCATTGCCCGTGCGATAATATCGTGCATTAACCCTAAACTAGAATTACCGCCAATGAATACTTCTTCCTCTGCAACCTCTAAATATTCGGAAAAAAGTTTTTTGGCCTCACTGATCCCCGAAAGCCCTCCGTAGTTGCGACAGTCAACGCCACTTTTGTCAATATAGTCATCGCTGTTGAGAATATTCAACAAAGGGTTTGCTAAATCTAGTTGCTCGGAGCAAGGTTTGCCGCGGGTCATATCTAAATGAAGCGACTGAGATTGGTATTGGTGGTACTGCTCTTGTAGCTGCGCTAGCTTGTTGGGCAGTAAATCTGGATTATTTAAATAGGCTGACATATGAAAATCCATTTAGAGGATGTGGGAAAGATAAAGGTTTGATTGTTAATATATAGAAAATGATTGCATAGGTAAATTATTCACGATCACATCTACCCATAGATATTGATTATTAAGCGCTTTGAAAGATAACACTAACTTGGATAACAAAACTGGATTGTACGATCCTGACAATTGAGTCAGTTTTTGTAGATTAAAATAGAGAATATTAAGAATAACGTTATAATATGTTCATTAATAGCGGCATTAGCTGATTTGTTTTACGCTTAATTACTGGTTTTTTAAGGATACATTGGGTCTGTGACAAGAAAAAGCCCATCCTATTGAACCGGTGCACGCTATTCACCCATTAGCTTTATTAGAAACTATCAAGAGATTTGCTCTCTCAAATAGATAGAAATGTTTTAGGATTAACATGACAAAAAGATATATTGATGCTCAGCAATTGCTGGATGACTCGTATAATTTAGCGCTGAAAATATTAGATAGTGGCTGCAAGCCGAACTATATTGTAGGTGTTTGGCGTGGTGGAACTCCCGTTGGTATTGCTGTTCAAGAACTGTTAGATTTTTTTGATATCAAATGTGATCACATTTCGATTCGTACTTCCTCGTATACGGGTATTGCAGAACGTGTATCTAATGTGAGAGTGCATGGTTTGGATTACATTATAAAAAACGTCAATGCCGAAGATACGCTATTGATTGTAGATGATGTCTACGATTCAGGTCTTTCGGTCGCGCAAATTATCGAAGATATTAATCGTAAGTGTCGTTTAAATACACCAGTTATTAAAATAGCGACACCTTATTTTAAACCCGATAACAACAAGACGGGCCGCGCACCAGATTTCTATTTGTATGAAACAGATGAATGGCTGGTTTTTCCACATGAACTGACAGGTTTAAGTAAAGAAGAGTTGCTCAAAGATAAGCCTGGTATTGATGTGCTTCGACAGCGTATTGAGCAAATGAAAGGTTAAAGTCGATGAATAAGCAGCAGGAGCAGTTTACGCTGCTGACTGCTCTATAAAACGCTTGATACTGACAGAGCTTTTCGCTAACCCGAGGATGTAACTGATTCTGGGTGAGTTCATCATCTATTATCTTTAATCCATTTCGCTATTTTGATCTTGGCTTTATTGAATTGCGCTTTAGTCATTTTATGACTTAGCGCTTTAAGCTCACTGGTGGTGTCTATTTGCTCAGATGCTAGGGCAAACCAGAAATAAGCAGCGATCAAATCTTTGTTCACCTGCAAACCATCCTCATTGAGTATTGCTAGCGCAAATTGCGCATTGCTCTGATCTTGCTCGGCGGCAAGTATGTACCACTGCAGTGCTCTCTCAAAATCGGACTTTACACCCTCACCATATCGGTAAAGGTTGCCTAAATTGTATTGAAAATCAGCATTTCCTTGCTGTGCTGCTTTTAAAAACCAGGTAAACGCTGTTTTATGATTTTTATCTAACCCAATGCCTTGATAATATAAGTATCCTAAATAAAATTGTGCAATGTCATCATCCAAAGTGGCGGCTTTTCGATACCAGTCAATCGCTTTTTCCATATCTTTGGCGACACCATTGCCTTTCTCGTACATACTGGCAATCATTCGTTGAGCCGTGGCATTGCCTTCTTTAGCAATCAAATGTAATGTTTGAAAAGTGTGTCTATCTGCGTCAATATCAACGGTTGCAGGACTACCATTTGCCATGCAATAGAAGGGTAATAACAGTAATAACAAACCGAGGTAAAACATTTTAGCAACATATAAAACCGCTGAATAGCTATGGGTATTAGGCAAGTTTGCTAAAGCAATTTTGAACATTGGTTCTCTCCAATGATAAGTCGTTAGTTTTCATTCGCAGACGAGGTGATAGAGAGCGCTCTAATGGTTTAAGTTGTAGGCTATTAGATATAGGAATCTCGTTATTTTATATATCGAGTAACACACAGATTGAATCAGTGGAGCTTTTGCAGTAATCAGTTGTTTCAAGACGTTAACTGGTTAATATATTCTAGTAAAGATAGCTTAAATAGATATTAATAGTACCGAAATACCCACTGTAATGCTCGGACACTATAAAAATTAATCATTGTCTGACTTAACATATACATAGATCACCCAGAGAACTCTATTTGATGAACTCAAAATCCACTGATAAAAATCGCCAGAAAATAAAAACGAATTTAAGATCCACACTTACTATCTTGATTTCATTTGCTCTGCCTTATAAAAAAACCATGTTTTTTGCCATGTTAGCATTAGTGTTTACAGCGGGAATAACGCTATCCATCGGTCAGGGCTTAAGAATGATGATAGATAATGGTTTTGTGGCCCAATCGAATACCCAGCTCAATCAAGCAACCTTAGTCATCTTAATACTAGCGCTGCTGATGGCGGGTGGTACCTACATTCGGTTTTATTTGGTTTCTTGGCTTGGCGAGCGAATTTGTGCGGATATGCGTAAAGCTGTATTTAATCACTTGGTTGAACTTCATCCCAGTTACTATGAAACCAACTTGAGCGGTGAGATCATGTCCCGCTTGACGACCGATACGACATTACTGCAAACCATCATTGGCTCTTCAATGTCGATGGCATTACGCAGTGGATTAATGTTTCTCGGTGCTCTCATCATGCTACTTTTAACCGATGCATGGCTAACGATGGTGGTCTTTGTAGCAGTCCCTGTGATTTTATTGCCCATTTTGATTTTTGGCCGCAGAGTGAGAGAACTTTCCAAACAAACTCAAGATACCGTTGCCAACGTTGGCACTTATGCGGGTGAAATTATCCAGCAGATTAAAACCGTACAAAGCTATTCACGTGAGGCATTTGAGAGAGACTCTTTTGCTGGAGAAGTTGAAAAATCTTTCCAAGTGGGCAGAGCGCGGATCAAGCAGCGCGCTTTGTTAATTGCCGCCGTCCTGTTATTAGTTTTTTCCTCCGTAGCGAGTATGCTTTGGCTAGGTGGGAGTGCTGTGATAGCGGGTGAAATGAGTGCGGGTGTGTTAGGGGCTTTTGTTTTTTACGCGATATTATTGGCGACTTCAGCGTCCACTATTTCTCAAGTTTGGGGCGACTTACAAAGGGCGGCGGGTGCAAGTGATCGTTTAGTTGAGCTGTTGCAAGTTGAAAGTGAGATAACTTCTTCACCCGCGACAGATAATAAACTGCTGTCAAATGGCGCTATCAGTTTCCAACAAGTGCATTTTTATTACCCGTCTCGTAAAAATCAGGCGGCACTGCACAACATAACGTTTGATATTTCACCTGGAGAAACAATTGCATTAGTGGGGCCATCAGGTGCCGGTAAATCGACATTATTTGAGCTTATCCAACGTTTTTACGATCCCATGTCGGGGGTTGTGCTATTTGATGATGTTGATATAAAAGCTATGGATCATCATCAGCTGCGCAACCAAATGGCGCTTGTACCTCAACAACCGGTACTCTTTTCCAATGATGTCCACTACAACATCAGTTACGGGAACCCAACAGCCAGTAAAGCAGACGTTATCGAAGCGGCAAAAGCGGCTAATGCTGATGACTTTATTATGCAGTTGCCCGAACAGTATCAGAGTTATTTAGGCGAAAAAGGGGTGCGTTTAAGTGGCGGTCAAAAACAGCGGTTAGCGATTGCCCGTGCTATTTTAAAAGACCCCAAGGTGTTGTTACTCGATGAGGCGACAAGTGCACTTGATGCACAAAGTGAAGCCAAAGTTCAAGAGGCGTTGAATCATTTGATGCAGGGGCGTACGACCTTAATTATTGCTCATCGCTTAGCAACAATATTAGATGCGGATAAGATTATGGTGATGGATCATGGGGAAATCATCGCTATTGGTACCCATCAGACGCTTTTGACTAGTTGTGGGCTGTACCAAAAGTTAGCAAAACTACAGTTTAGAGAAGGCTAAGTGTAAAAAAATCACTGTGCGAGGGTTTTACGCACAGTGATATAAAATTCCATTTGGCATGCTCTGCGAAGACAAGAGCGGCTAGCGAGCTAACTGCAATGCCTAACTCTGATTACCTTATTCTGGGTCTTTGTAAATAAGCGACTTTGCTTTAAAAAAGCCCCAAACCATCGCCGTTGTCATTGCTGCAATCCCCAGTAAACTGGGCCAAAGGGTTTCAAAAACATAAGGGTCTATACCAAACATAATATTTTCCTGCGTAATCGCTTATAAAGTAGTAGTAGCAATATTACGTTTTTGTGCAGTGTTCATAATTGATTTAAAACAATAAATAGAATGAATTTATGCCAAGCGAACCAAACCTTACTTCAACTTTGATCTAAGTCAAGAAATTAACATAGCTACTGCGTTGGATCACAGGGGAAGGCTCTTTAATCATTTGCTTGGTCTTGATAAGTTGTTGTCAGTATTTAAATAGTATATAAATGCAATCAAGTAATTACAGGCAAAAGTTACGCTCAATTTTGGGTGTTATCGCTGTGTTTTTGCCGTGAAAAAAATATTTGTATTAGCGAGTTGTTCGCAGTACCAAACTCTATCGTAAGGATAATCATTGCAGTATTGCTATAATTTAAGTGCATTGTTACACAGTGCGCTCGAGAAATTTTGTTGTTATTTACTCATTCTACTAGCGCTCAGCGAGATAAGCATTGTACTGCTAAGGTACATTTATGGAGTGGGTTACCTTAAACTACAAGATCTAGCGTTGTACAGCTTCAGCGCTTTAGTGATTCTCAGTGTTGTGTATAGCTTTGGTTGCAATGTGCATGTACGGGTGGACATCTTTCGCGAAAAACACAGTCAGAAAACCAAACGTATCATCGATATACTGGCGATAATATTCTGTTTATACCCACTTTTCACTATCACTCTTTACTGGGTCTGGCCCGATATTGTCTACGCTTGGAGTATCTATGAAGGCTCGAGAGAAACCGGCGGATTAGCAGGTCTTTTTCTGGTTAAATCACTACTACCTGTCGTATGTGTGCTGATGATAGTGCAGGGCAGTGTGGTCATTATAAGAGGTGGACGCTATCTCTTAGACGCCGATGATGCCGGTGAAGGAGCTCGGCTATGAGTATCGATGCACTTTGGTTAACGCTGTTAATGATCTCGTTACTGACGGCCATTATGAGCGGTATTCCGGTGATGTTAGCCATCTCAGGTATCCCTATTCTGATTGCGCTCAGTGCATCATTGTTTGGACATTTTGATCTAAGCTACTTTGGTGCCTTTCCACAGCGGGTTTTTGGCATCATGAACAATTCGTTACTGATAGCCATACCGCTATTTATTCTGATGGGAGTGCTGTTAGAACGCTCTAAAGTGGCCGAGCGTATGTTATTGATAATGGCTACATTTTTTGGATCCTCTAGAGCAGGCTTGGCGTATTCAGTGCTGATTGTGAGTACTTTGATTGCCGCCTCTACCGGCATTATAGGTGCTACTATTGTGATGTTGGGCATGATTAGTTTACCTGCCATGCTCAAGGCGGGGTTACCTGATAAGCTCTCTGCAGGTTTAATTTGCGCATCCGGTACACTGGGGCAAATAATTCCGCCCTCCATTGTTTTGATTTTGTTAGGTGATCAAATATCCAATGCTTATATAGAAGCGCAGCAAAACATAGGGAATTTTGCCCCGGATCCTGTCTCAGTCGGTGATTTATTTGCAGGAGCTATTATTCCCGGATTGCTGTTGGTTGCTTTATATGCCGGTTATGTGTTTTTGCATGATAAATTTTTAAGTCCCAAAGCCGTAAAGGTCACTCAACCTGACAATGCGGTCAGCGTCGAAAAAGTTTCCTGGGCGACGTTGGGTAGCGTATTTGTGCCTCCCATACTGTTAATTGTGGCAGTCCTTGGATCTATTTTGGCGGGTGTAGCAACACCGACAGAAGCGGCAGCAGTCGGTGTCACGGGTACGATATTAATCGCGGCAGCTAACAGCGATAACGCATCAATATTGCTAAAACGATTAGTGCTGCTCAGTGTTTTATGTGTCGTTGGATTAATCGTTTTAGTCTCGTTTAATGTGGCTAAATTGGATCTAAGTTCAGCGGTGCTGAATATTAACTTAGGGACAATGATTGCCTTAGTGTTAAGTGTGATTTTAATCATTGCAATTGCGTTGTGTGCCTATAGATTGTATTTAGATGCTGTGCTGAGCAAAGCGCTGAGTCAGAGTATCAGCGTAGCGGGGATGGTTTTTGGCATAATTATTGCCGCCTCAATGTTGTCTTTAGTGTTCCGGGGCTTTAATGGCGATGAGTTAGTGGCACAACTATTAGCAGGTATTCCCGGAGACAAGTGGGGGGCTTTCTTGGCCGTGATGTTGGTGATTTTTTTACTGGGCTTTGTGCTGGAATTTGTAGAAATTTTATTTATTGTTATTCCTCTGGTTGGCCCTGTCATTTTGGCAATGGATTTTAATCCAGTATGGGTGGCAATCATGATTGCACTTAATCTACAGACCAGTTTTTTGACGCCCCCATTTGGTTTTGCGCTGTTTTACTTTCGCTCAGTTGCCCCTAAACGTATTAAAACCATCGATATTTATAAGGCAGTTTGCCCATTTGTTGCTATGCAAATATTGGCGATGGCTATATTAGTGGCTTATCCGCCACTAATAACATGGCTACCCAAGCTGCTAAATTAGATGACGATATGTAATTGATTTTTTCCAACAAACAGAGAATAAAAACCATAAGGAATAGCTATGCAACGTAGAAAATTTATACAAGGTGCGGCATTGGCGGCGACGGGAGTGGCTATAACAGGCGCTCCAGCAATTGCCAGTGGTAAAATCGAATGGAAACTGCCGACTAGTTTTCCGGCAAAGGCGCCGGGTGTTGGTACTAATGTAACCAGCTTTGCAAAGCGTGTAGAGGTAATGTCAGCGGGGCGTTTGAGTTTTAAAGTGTTCTCAGGTGGAGAGTTAGTACCACCTTTTGCGGTTGAAGACGCCGTACAAAAAGGGACCGCTGAAATTGGTCACAGTACACCTTACTACGCTGCGGGAAAAAACCCCGCACTGCATTTTTTTAGTACAGTGCCCTTTGGCATGACAGCGACAGAACATGTTGCTTGGTTGCGCCACGGTGGTGGACAACAGCTATGGGATGAAATTTATGCAGAGCGTGGCTTGAAAGCATTCTACAGTGGAAACTCGGGCACGCAATCTGGAGGCTGGTTTAAAAAAGAGATCAATTCTGTTAAAGATCTTTCCGGTTTGAACATGCGTATTGCTGGCTTAGGTGGTGAGGCGATGCGCAAGCTTGGTGTTAACGCGGTATTGTTACCACCACCGGAGATATTTGCCGCCTTTAAATCTGGCGCTATCGATGCTGCAGAATGGGTCGGGCCGATGCTAGACCAAGCCTTTGGTTTGAACAAAATTACCAATATCTGTTACACACCTGCTTTTCATGAACCTGGTGCTGCGTTGGAAATTGTCGTCAATAAAGAGGCATTTGACGAGTTACCAAAAGACTTACAGGCCATCGTTGAGGATGCAGCACTTGCAACTTCAGTGGAAACACTGGCGCAATTCGACTACTTTAACACTCAAGCCATGACGAGTTTGAAAGCAAAGGGAGTTGAATTTAAAGAGTTCCCCGCTGATGTTGTCAGTGCCTTAAAGAGTGCAACGACAGAAGTAATGGCTGATCTTGCTATGGATAATGCGCAATTTGCAAAAGTACAAGAAAGCTATCAGGCCTTCTTAGAACCTGCCACTGATTACGCGAACTTATTCCAAGGTGCTATTTACCGCCAGAGAAGTTAGTACTGTTGTTAAGTTACAAAAAAGGGACTGTCAGTCCCTTTTTTTTGTGATTAGCGTGAGTGCATGCTTCTAGCTAGTTATGTTCAAGTATAGAGTAATACAGATTTCCTGTTAAAACTCAATAAATACAACCGTTTAGAGGTTCTTGCTAATCTCCATTAGTTAAGCTTGCTAAGAGCAGAGTGTTAATGGGTTTTTGCTCCCTCAGTAATCCACTTACCGATTAATTGCCTTTCTTGCTTAGTCATTTTTGTCATGTTGCCCAGTGGCATCACATTAGAAGCGACAGCTTGTGCATTTATTTTAGCGGCCTCTAAGGTTATTTGTTCAGGCGTATCAAACATCACGCCAGCGGGCGCCGTAGTGAAAAGAGGGCTGCTGGGTGAGCTGGAATGACAGACAGTACAGCGTTGGTCCAAAATGGTTTTTACCTGTGCAAATGGCACGCCATTGGCCACATTAATATTAGTATTTTGGCTTGCATCTGTCGGCTGCGTAGTAGCGGAGTTAGTCGCTGCACTGCTTGACTGGGTGAATGTCTGCTTAGGTGCAACCACAAAAGCGAGCGAGAACATGGCTAGCGCCGCAGCGGGTAAAGTCCAAGCGTATTTCTGGCTTAGGTGACGGGTATTAAAATAGTGGCGCACCAAGACACTGATAATCGCAAGGGCAGCCAGAACGGCCCAGTTGTACTCATGACCGTAAGTACTGGGGAAGTGATTACTGATCATGATAAACAAAATGGGCAAGGTAAAGTAGTTGTTGTGCCTTGAGCGCAGTAGCCCTTTAGCGGGTAAATCAGGATCTGGTAATTCACCCTTTTCTAAAGATGCCACCATTTTTCGCTGGGCCGGCATGATCACAAAAAATACATTGCCAACCATGATAGTGCCAATGATGGCGCCGATATGTATAAACGCCCCACGTCCACTAAAAATAGTTGAAAGGCCCCATGCGGCAATAATCAGAGCCAAAAAGAGAAGCGCACCTAACAGAACAGGTTTTTTGCCCAGCACTGAGTCGCACATGAATGAGTAAACAAACCAGCCTACCGCTAAACTGGTCATGCCGATGAAGATAGCAGCACGTGGGTCCAAATCAGAGCCGGGAGCGACTAAATAGAGTTCAGCATTTAAGTAGTAAACCGCAGCTAGCAGTGCCATACCGGATAACCAAGTAGTATAAGCCTCCCATTTAAACCAGTGTAATTTTTCCGGCATTTTTGGCGGTGCCAATTTATATTTTTCTAGATGGTAAATACCGCCACCGTGGATAGCCCATAAATCACCGGCAAGCCCCTCTCGAGGATTGCGTCTGTCTAAGTGGTTTTCCAACCATACAAAATAAAAAGAGGCGCCAATCCATGCGACGCCGGTAATCATATGCGCCCATCGAATCGCCAAGTTTAACCACTCTGTGTAATGAGGGTCCATTATCTACTCCTTGTACTATTGCGCCTGTTGTTCACTAGGGCGCCAATATTGTTTTTATTGGTTTTTTAGTCATCAGTTGTATTTGTTGATAATGCAGAATTGATCATCACTGCACATCGGGATCAAGCACTAGTTGTAATGATTGCGCAAAGAAATACTCATCGCAGTTGTCTCCAGGACCACTGCGATCAACCACCAGAAAATCGTCACTTTCTGCGCAGCACAAAATAGGGTGATGCCAGACACCAGTGTGGTAGTTTATGCCTTGCGTACCATCGGTAATAAAGGCTTGTATTTGTGATGGCACCGGCGCATCTGCAGCAGGGGCCACCAGTATCAAGAAGATATTTTGTTTGAGTGGAATGAACGCCTGCGAGCCTTTAGGGTGGCGTTCAAGCATCTTAATTGGCAGCGGCATCTGCAAGCTTTGAGCGCGAAAGATACTGATAATGGCGGTATCTTCAGTGGAGTCTAATTGCACGTCTGCAAGACGGTGGAAGCGTTGAGTATTGTTGTTGTTAATCATAAAGTGATCGCTTCCTGCGGTCTCTATGACGTCGCCAAAAACGGCAAAATTAGCTTTGCTCAGCGGCTGAGGTTTAATTATCTGCATGACACGGACCTCTAAACTTTGTCGCTATCTGATATAAAACCAAACAAGCGCATACGGCTAACACCGCCGTCTGGAAAAATGTTTAGTCGCACATGAGTGATAGGGCCTATGTTATTAAGCTCGTGAATAAACTCTTGCTCGCAATGCATCTGTAGTTTTTGCGAGGGCAGTAGTTCCTGCCAGAAAAGGCTTTGAGTTTCAACTTGCGCATCCGTACCCCCTTTAACATAAGCGCCTTGTATGGAGCAGCTATCGGGATAATTACCTTTAAAGTGTAAAGTGTCAATCAGAACTCGGGAAATTTCACCAGGGTGCCCGAGTGCAACAATCACCCAGTCAAAACCTGGCGTACGACGCCTAGCAGTTTCCCAACCATCTCCCATATTGACACCTCGACCTGGGTTGAGGATGTTGCTCATCTGACCAAAGTGCTCATCAGAACAGGCGAGGGCGCGACCGCCATTTAAAGCACTGGCTAAATCCAACAGCTGTTCAGGGTCTTGTGATGCCCAATCGTGATGAGGGATACCATGCACTCGTAGACGGGCAATACCGCCATCGGGATATATATTAAAACGCAAGTGAGTCCAGGGTTGATCACAGTCGATAGCATGGAAATGTTGCGAGTCTCCCTGTAAATCAACCGCTGCTAAGACACTTTGCCAAAGGGTGTTTTCATCGGGGTCCGCGTGCTCACAAAAACAGGCCTCAAGGGAGGCTGAGGGTGGGTAGTTGCCCGTGAAGAAGGCGGTGTCTATCTCGACGCCTTTAATGACCCCAGGTATTCCTAAACGTATCACAGCAGAGTCGAAACCTTCAAAGCGCTTGCGTCGAGACTCCCAGCCATCCATCCACTTGCCATTGTCGTCAAACACCCCTTCTTTCCAAACAGCGGGGGTAGGGGCAAGCATGCGGTTGGCATCGGCGAACCAATCATCAGTGACGGCGATCACCTCGGTACCTAAGCGTGCATCAGCGAGATTAAGATATTTTTGAAAACTGTGTTGTACTGTCATTTTTTTCGACCTATTATTTTACGGCTCTGCTTGGCGTTACGCTGCGATATGCAAGGTTAAAAATTAACATAATAAGTGCGTCTATATTCGTCAATCCTGAGAAAAGGAAATATTGACTGCGCTATGTTATCGATCTTTTTTGCCTGCATTATTACGCGTGACGTTTTGCCAAGGCCTAGTGTTATAATTCTTGTAATCGAAACAAGGCTATTTTATTAATTTCCAACAGTGCTTGGTTGAATTCGGTTTCGATGTCATTGTCAATGCGCTGCTCAAAAGCGGCGATAATTTTAAATCTGTCACTGCCTTTTACCGCTTTTATAAACGGGAAGGCAAACTTGTTTTTGTAGCGCAGGTTAAGTTGGGTAAATTGCGCAAATTGTTCTGCACTGCAATCACTAATTCCCGCTCCGGCTTGCTCTGCTGTCGAGGCAGCGGTTAAATTGCCGGCGATAGCGGCCTTACCTGCAAGATCTGGATGCGCATTAATCAACGCCAATTTGGCTGGACGCTCTGCACTATCTAATACCTTAATCATTAACTGGTGCAAATTGGCTATCTGGTTGTGGGATTGATTGATCCCAAGTGCGAAGGCACCACTGGCTACCCAGGCAGAGTGTTCATAAATATCAGCGAATTGTGCGACAAACTCTGCTTCTGGCATCTCGCTTGGAGTACAACTAATAAATATTTGCATGTCGATTATTTCGCTCCTGCAGAAAAAGGATGAGTTTTTTGCCAATGTCTGGCGATATCGACACGGCGTGTCAGCCAAACTTTATCATGGCTTTTTACATAGTCGATAAACCGCTCTAGCGCCGCGATACGTCCAGGCCTACCTACAAGTCGGCAATGCAAGCCTATTGACATCATCTTCGGTGCTTGCGCTCCCTCTGCGTACAAAGTATCAAAGCTGTCTTTAAGATACTGATAAAACTGCTCGCCACAATTAAAGCCTTGTGCGGTTGCAAAACGCATATCATTGATATCCAAAGTGTAGGGGATCACCAAATGGCCTTTGCCATTATTGTCTAACCAATAAGGTAAATCATCATCGTAGGCATCACTGTCGTAAAGAAAACCACCTTCCTCCATGACTATAGATCTGGTATTAGGGCCAATGCGTCCGGTGTACCAGCCTAATGGGCGCGCTCCGGTGATATTTTGGATAATTTCAATGGCTTGATCTAAATGCTGTTGCTCTTGTGTTTTATCGACATACTGATAGTCAATCCAGCGGTAGCCATGAGAGCATATTTCGTGGCCAGCCTGCACCATTGCCACTGCGACGTCAGGGTGGCGCTGTACTGCCATCGCCACGGCAAATACAGTGAGCTTTATTTGATGCTTTTCAAACAGCCTCAGCAGACGCCAAACCCCCGCGCGCGAACCGTATTCGTAACAGGACTCCATACTGAGATTGCGCTCATTTTTGAGCGGTTGTGCGCCAGGCATTTCTGAGAGAAAAGCTTCGGATTCAGAATCGCCGTGCAGTAGGCAACGCTCACCCCCTTCCTCGTAATTAAGAACAAAGGAGATGGCAATGCGCGCTTGATTAGGCCACTGTGGGTCTGGTGGGGTTGCACCATAACCCACTAAGTCTCTTGGATATTCTTTATTCACAGCAGATACTCCTTGTATCAAGATAAGGAAGACAATGTTGGTATATAAAGCAAATAATTTTGCATTATATTATTGTATACAATCTGCCTGTGTTCACGCAATGATTTATGCCTCCATAATCTGAAATTAACCCAGCAGGAATCGCTATTTAAAGCTGCATCTGTTGGTATACAACAGTATATGTTAATATTAAACATCAATATAATGTATACAAAACCTAAAGATGTTGTACTATTAACTGATATTAAACATCAGTATATGACACCCGCTGTATAAAATTGCGGTGCCTGAAAATATTAACTAATGGAGGGTGATTAAGGGTAACCTTATCACAATGATACTATGGGGTATTTATCGACACACGTGTTGGATACTGCTAACGGCTTACCCGGCAAGAATATTCCTATAGCGCTGTATGCAGTTGGAGATAAAAGGCAGCTTTTAGGTCAGTTTGTGACTAATGACGATGGACGTTGCGATCAAAAACTACTGGAAGCAGATGCTTTTAAAACGGGTGTGTATGAGCTGGTCTTTAGCGTTGCAGATTACTACCGTGATTTGGGTATGGATTTGCCAACACCCGCATTTTTAGATGAAGTGGTGTTACGTTTTGGCATCGCTGATGACACTGAGCACTACCATGTCCCACTGCTTATATCTCCCTACAGCTATTCAACCTATCGGGGCAGCTAATAACTGTCGCTGTGGGCCCATTATGGCGGTGAATGCTATAACAGATGCTAGGTGACTGAACGATAATCACGTTTGCGATGCCCTTGCGTTGGAAATTGTGTTCGTCTCATAGCTATAATGTGCTTAGGAAAAGGTGACTGGTAAGGGGCTGTTATTCTTACTTGGGATGTTTTGTGATCATTAATTTTTTATCTGTAAGTATTTAAAGATGACTAAAAATCAAACAAAAAAGACTGTTTTAAGCCAGACTAAAACTAAAAAAACTCAAGACGATATTGTATACGAGCACATATTTGAAGCGGTGCTCGAGCAGCGTTTGGCACCGGGTACAAAATTAAACGAAGAGTCGCTCGGTGAGATATTTTCGGTCAGTCGCACCATTATTCGCCGTGCCCTGTCGCGGCTAGGTCATGAGCAAGTGGTTGAACTGCGTCCTAATAAGGGCGCTATTGTGGCAATGCCCACGGCAAGCCAGGCCCGTAAAATTGTCAGGGCACGGCGTGTCATTGAACAGGCTGTGATAGAGCTGGTTATCGAAAATATCACAGCGCAGCAACTGACATTGCTGACAGAATCAGTCAAACGCGAACAAGCCTATTTCGACAATGCTGATCGAGGAGCTGGTATACGTCAATCAGGTGAGTTTCATTTACTATTAGCGCAGATAGCTGACAACCCGCCGCTGTTGAGTTTTCAGCGCAGTTTAGTCTCTCAGTGCTCCTTAATAATAGGGCAGTACGAACAAAGCCCTCAATCACACTGTTCCTACGATGAGCACTTTCAGTTAATCGCCGCAATAAAACTCGGCGATCAGGAAGCTGCAACTGCATTGATGAGTCATCATTTGGATCATATAGAGAATAAACTATCTCTCGATGAGCAGGCTGGTAATGACAATTACCTAAAATCAGTGTTCAGCGATGTCGTTGATGACTGTTGAAGCTGTTGCACTTTAGCTATTTGACAAATTTTCGCGGCAACTTCCTCATGCATAGAGGCTCATGAAAAGCGCCTGATTATCTCTTGGGCGGTCAGTTGTGTATGCTCACTTGCCGGTTGATGTTAGAGGCTTGTTAAAGGTTCAAAACAAGCTTTTACCCCTGCTTGATAACGGCTGTTTCCTGTAGTCTGATGCGCACATTTATCTTCACCAGCGCATCGTCACTGCCTAAGTCAATTGGCTGGTAAGAGAGTAACATGATTGGTAAGTTGCTGGTTTGGGAAGCTAAGGCTTGACGCCCGGCATACTTTTCTCACCTGCTCTAGTAGTTCGGTGAGGATCAGTAAAAAATATCAGCACTGCCCAACGTCCTCATACAAGTTACTTCACTATCTAAAATACCGATGTTAAAACTGATTTCATCGGCCATAAGTGCTGAACTAGGGTCATAAACTCAGGCACAAGTTTATGTCTGTTGAGAATACAGTAATTGGCGAAGGCGTTTGCAAGGATTTTGTTGCATGCTATTACACTTTAGCTGAGAGCTATTGCAAGTATATGCAGAGTAATGATTAGCACTAACAATACTAAATTTACCTTGTTCAACAAAATACTGGTAATGGTCGCGGTTGTCTAAGTACCCAAATAGTGAGCCTTTGGAATACCCGATTGAATCGGCTCAACTGCACTTTTTGAATGAGAGTGTTTATGCTAATTTTGGAAGGAGGGTAAAAACGCCCACTTAAAGCGGGACATTACCCTCGATCCATTAGGCTGAACTTGGTGCTTGTATACTAAAGATCCAATGTTGAGGTTTTATTGTTGATAATCGCTAGCGATAGCGCTGCAGAGGCAACCGCTAGGTCTTGCAAACCCACTCCAGTTCCATCAAATATAGTGATTTGGCTATGGTCAGTGCGTCCACAGTGGGTGCCATTAATGACATCGCCAATGGGGGTTATATCGCTCGCATTAATCAACTTTTCAGTAATGGCGTGTTGAGCTTCTCCCAACAGGATAGACTGCGCTACTTCGTCGCTAAAAACGATCGCGCTGCTAAGTATCTGCGGGTCGATTTCTTGCTTACCAACAGTGTCAGTACCCATGCAAGCAATATGAGTGCCAGCTGTTATCCAATCTTTCAGTAATAGCGGTTCAAAGGCTGAGGTGATGGTAATGATAACATCTGATAGTTGCGCTAGTTGCTGCAGGCTGACACTCTCAAAGGCAATGTTTTGAGCTTGGCAAATGTCTTCCAGTCGCTTTAAATATTCGGGGTGAAGGTTCCAGGCAATAACTTTTTCAAAATCGCGTTGCTCAAGGGCTGCGCGCAATTGGAAAGCGGATTGATGACCGGCACCTACCATGCCTAGTACTTTGGCATCTGCTCTGGCCAAATGAGCAATGGAGACTGCGGCAGAGGCGGCAGTGCGCACAGCCGTCAGATAGTTGCCGGCAACCACGGCATTTAGCCTACCCGTATCTGCATCAAACAGCATCACAGATGATTGATGGTTGGTCAGTCCTTTAGTGCTATTGTGTGGCCAGTAACCACCGGCTTTTAATCCCAGTGTTTTATCGCGGCGATTGAATCCCGATTTAAAGCCATAGAGGGCATCACTATGACCTATGGCTTCACGAACCACGGTAAAGTTATTTGCCTCATCATTGGCCATCGCTGCAAAAACTGCTTCGATTGCATTAAAAGCTTCTTGTCGTCCAATCAAAGCTTCGCAGGTCGCTTCTGAGACCCCGTAGACACGGTGTTGCATCTTCATTGTATCCATGTGACATTCCTGTTAAATAATAGCGATGAACAGGGCGAGGTTGCTTGCCCTGACTGATTAAAACGCTTTGCCGCGGGCGGTTATTGGCCAAATTGCTGCTACTGTGCCATTGCGAACGCCGACATAATAATCGTGGATATTGCAGGTGGGGTCACAGTGCCCTGGGATGAGTTTTAAAGTATCGTTTATTTTTAATTGCCCTTGCGGATCAGCGATCACGCCGTGTTCATCAGAACATTTGATGTATTTAACATCTTGCCGGTTGAAAATCACTGGCATACCACTATCGACAGACTGCACTTTTAACCCCGCATCACAGATGGCCTTGTCTGTTTTAGTGTGACTCATGATGGAAGTGAGAATAAACAGTGAGTTTTCAAATTCGTCGATAAAATTGCCTTTGTCGTCAAGGACTGTTTGATAGTCGGCATCCATAAAAGCGTACGAACCTGACTGCAATTCATTAAATACCCCCGAATTCCCTTCGAAATAGTAAGTGCCGGTACCGCCACCACCGATAATGTCACATTTTATGCCATGGGCTTTTAATAGACCGACACTATCTGTGACTTGATCAATTGCGATATCAATCTGTGCTTTGCGGGCGTTAAAGTCAGCTTGATGTTGCGCAGCGCCCTGGTAAGCCTGAATACCGGCAAAGATTAAACCTGCTGATTGCGTGATTTGTTGCGCCAGTTGCAATACTGGCTCCCCAGAGACAACCCCGCAGCGACCAGCACCACAGTCAATTTCGACCAGCACTTCTAGTGTGACTTGTTGCTCTACAGCTTGTTTGGACAGTGCTGCTATATTGTCTGAATCATCGACACAAACAATCGTGCGAGTGAGTTTGGCCACCTCCATCAACATGGCAATTTTTTGTGGTTGGCAGACTTGATTTGAGACTAATATGTCTGCAATGCCCGCTCTGGCAAAAGCCAGCGCTTCCGACACTTTTTGACAGCAGATACCGCAGGCATCGCCATGCTCAATTTGATAGCGCGCGATGTCTACCGATTTGTGCATTTTACCGTGGATGCGGTGGCGCACGCCCATCGAGGCGCAGTACTGACGCATTTTTTGAATATTGCGCTCAAAAGCATCTAGCTCAATAATGAGGCAGGGGGTTTGTATTTGATCTTCACGCATACCCACGAGTGCGGGCACGTTGTAGCCCACTTCAAATGCTGGCGATGAATTGTCCATAATTTTTTCTCCAATATCAGGTTGTATTTACGCATTAATTCCAGGGAAAGTTTTTTAAATCGACATTGCCACCAGTAATAATAATGCCGACTCTCTGGCCTTTGAAAACCTCAGGGTTTTTTAGGATAATGGCCAGTGGCACGGCACTGCTGGGCTCAATAACAATTTTCAGATGTTTGTAAATCAGTGCCATCGCCGTCACAATTTCGTCTTCAGTGGCGGTGAAAATATTGCTGACATAGTTGCTGACAAAGTGCCATGTGAGGTTTTTTAATGGCACTTTTAAACCGTCTGCAATAGTACTTGGGGCATCGTCAGCGATAATTTTTCCAGCGCGAAAAGAGCGTGCTGCGTCATCGGCATTGAGGGGCTCAGCAGCATATATCTTAATATGTGGAGCGAGTTTCGACACTGTCAGGCAAGTACCTGAAATCATGCCGCCACCACCTATAGGGGCGACCACTGCCGTTAATCCATCTACCTGTTTTAATAGTTCTTTGGCACAAGTCGCCTGACCGGCAATCACTCTAGGGTCGTTGTACGGGTGTACAAAGTCAGCGCCAGATTGTGCTACTAAATCGGCGAAGACTTGTTCGCGGGAGCTGGTGGAGGGCTCGCACTCGATAATTGTGCCGCCGTATCCAATAACCGCATCTTTTTTAGCTTGAGGTGCGGTGCGCGGCATAACCACCGTTGCGTCTATACCTCTTTGACCTGCGGCGTAAGATAGCGACAAGGCATGATTACCAGAAGAGTGAGTTGCGACACCTAAGGGTGCCTGTTGTTCATCCAATGAGAACACTGCATTGCAGGCTCCGCGGACTTTAAATGCACCCGCTTTTTGAAAGTTTTCGCATTTAAAAAACAGCTGTGCTGTGCACATTTCGTTTAGCAAACGCGAGCTCATCACCGGAGTTTGATGGATATAAGGGGCGATGCGAACATGAGCTTGTTCGACATCGCTGTATTCAGGAATGGTCAAACCGGTTGAGTCTATTGTTTTCATTGAGTACTCCATAATTTGTCAAGTACAGCTTTGAGTGAATGAATGCGACATTTGTGGCAAAGCTGCAACGGGCGTCAAAATTGAACGCGCAGTACTTTAGCGCGCAAAACTGAGCAAAACCTCCTAGTGATAGTGGCGTTTATACGCCGGAGTTTTTGCAAAAATAGCGTTGCGTCGCACTGACACCTCGACCAAGTTCAATCGGATAATTTAAATCGGCCATAGCCATTTCAATACTGGCAAGTCCTGCGAGCACCATCACTGCGGTTAATGAACCTAAGTGACCAATGCGGAAGACTTTAGTATTCATCTCTCCAAGGCCTATGCCAAAAGAAACCCCATAGCGATTAAAGGCATGATCGGTGAGTTGGTTGCTGTCAAATCCATCTGGCACATAAATGGCACTGACAGTATTGGAGTAGAGATCTGCAGATTGAGCGCAAAGCTCTAACCCCCAGGCTTTAACAGCGCAGCGCACCCCTTGCGCTAAATGTTGATGGCGCGCATAGACGTTCTCTAATCCCTCCTCAAAGAGCATCTCTAGGCTCGCTTGTAAGCCATAGATGAGTTGCAGCGGTGGCGTGTAAGGAAAACCGCCATTTTTATTAGCGTTGAGCATGTCGATAAAATCAAAATAGCAACGTGTTAGTTGGGCGCTGTGCACTGCTTGCAGTGCTTTAGGACTAATAGCGAGAATAGCCATGCCAGTGGCGAGCATAAAGCCTTTTTGCGAGCCCGATACTGCGATATCTACGCCCCATTTATCCATATGAAAAGGTATAGATGCAAGCGAGCTAACGCAGTCTACAAACAACAGAGAGGGATGCTCGGCACTGTCTATCGCCTGACGCACTGTGCCGATATTACTGACAACACCCGTTGCAGTCTCATTGTGGGTGACCAGTACCGCTTTAATATTATGCTGTGTATCTGCAGCGAGAATGTCTGAAAACTGTTGCGCTGGTGCACCACTTCCCCAGCTGCACTCGACAATGATAACTTCCAAGCCGTGACGTTGACATAAATCTATCCAGCGATGCGAGAACATGCCGTAGCGTCCAATCAGTACTTGGTCTCCCGGTGATAGCGTGTTGCATATAGTGGCTTCCCAGCCGCCGGTGCCGCTGGCAGGGAATAGCAGAACTTCGCCAATTTTAGTGCCAAAAACTTGCTTGCAACCTTCTAGTACGGGTTTGAGAGTATTGACAAAATCAGCACTGCGGTGGTCTTGGGTTTGAACCTGCATCGCTTTCAATAATCGGTCGGGAATATTTGTCGGACCGGGAATAAAGACTGGATTTTGATTAATCATCGTCGGCAACCTCTAAAGGGGAAGTTGATATTTATTTGTATTAACTTCCTGTTAAGTTTTCAATAACATATGAGTTAAGTTCATAAATAACAATCTAATCTTTACCATGATGTGAAACGCATATTCATTGAAATAGATAACTGTTTGATTCAAAGTGCTATTAATAAAGGATATAGTGATTAGCTGTCTGTTTCGCTATGTGGAATGATCGATACTCCTACCATTCAAGGATGAAATATAATGACAAAAACAAAACCTGAGGCTCAAATTCAAGTCATCGATAGAGCCGCCTCCCTGCTTGATGCTATTGCGAGATACTCCAATCCTGTGAAGTTAAAAATCCTCAGCGCCGATACCGGGCTGCACCCATCTACCGCTCATCGAATTTTACACTCTCTGGTCAGCAACCAATTTGTCGAGCGCGTTGGCGGTGGAGAATACCAACTGGGAAGGCGTATGTTACACAGCAAAAATAGAGTGTATTCCGATATTGATTTGAGTGCGGTGGCGATGCCCTATATGGAAAGGTTACGCGATAAAATTGGCGAGACAGTCAATTTAACTATTCGCGAAGGGGATGTGGTTATTTACTTTGAAAAAGTCACCCCAAATCGCATGATGCATGTCCAGCAAGTGATAGGGTCTCGTGCCCCATTGCATGTCACAGCTGTAGGTAAAATGATGCTTGGAGCTGGCGGTATTGAGGATATACAAGCCTATGCGCAGCGCACTAATTTACCGGCCTATACCAGTAATACTTATTCGTCTTTATCGGTATTAGAGAGCCAGTGTTTAACGGCGATTGAACAAGGTTTTGGACTTGATAACGAGGAGGCGGAGATAGGTGTCGGCTGTATTGGGGTATTGCTTTACGATCTGAACCATAATATAAGCGCAGGTCTTTCTATATCTGCACCTATGGAGCGGCGTCGAGATGAGTGGATCGATGAGTTAATGGCAGTCGGAAAATTGATTTCTCAGCAGCTGGGTTATGTGTGCTAATAAAGGAAAATAACACTGCTTAACTAGTGCAGATTGAGACGGTGCATAATTTATCGCGATTAAACCTTCTCTAAAATAGCGCTCGCTGCTTGTGTCGTACCTAGTGTTAGTTGCATATGCGTCGATATCTGTTGTAGTTTTTGCTTCATCACAGCGTTGTTGAGTAACGAGATAATGGCTGCGCGCAGCGCATTCGCAGACCAATTTTAGCGATGCATACGCATTCCAAGACCTTTTTCAACGGCGCGTTGAGCATTATCATGCCCATCCCAGCAATAGGGAATTATTAGAGAGGGGGTGGCAAAATACGGCGCCTCACAGAAGCTGTTATTGCCACCGTGATGAATAAATAAATCCGCCTTATCTAAGATGCAAGGTTGTGCAAACCAATCCGCTAAATAGACATTACCGGGTAGGCACTCGTACTTCTCGACTAAGCCGCCAGCATTGACAAAGAAACGCCCGCTGATGGTGGCAAAACTTTGAGCATGGCTGTGATAAGCTGTGAATCGAAAGCACCTAGAGAGCCGAAGCTTAGGTAAATTAAAGGACCATCGTTTTTAGGTAGTCTCGGTAACATATAGGGGGCCTGGCGCACACAGTCCTCTGTGTAGCTAAACTGTGAAATTGGTAACATGTTTATGCGTTGGTGGCGGATAGCGCTCGGTGCTAACAGTAAGTTTAAAGTCGGCGAAGTCTCAATAAAACAACCGGCCTTAAATGGCGGCAGTTGATGTTTGTTGCGAAAAAGATTGTAGCGTTTATGTGGCGCGCAAGTGGGCTTTAGATAAGCGGATTCAAAGATTGCTGTTGCAAGATCTTGTGCAGATAAACCCGACAGAAAAGGGGGGATGTTGGCATCTGGAATTGCGGTTTCGGCACAGGAAACGATACGTATCCAAGAACAGTTTGCATTTATTATAGCGGGAAACATGATGACAGTATCTAAGACTATGACATCAGGTTTAATGCGTTTTATCATTGTCTGCAACCCCTCTTCAACAGTTTCAACGGTATCGACAATGGCTTCCCAAGTAGGATTCACATAACGCTTAAGTTGCTTGCTGGCGCTCAAATTAAAATTTGGCATTTGCTGATGAATGAAATCTTGCCAGTAATCTCTGGCTGCTAGAGTGCTTGTTTGAGAGTTATTGGCTAAATGATACTCTTTAAAACCATATCTCTAAAGACTCCGGTGAATCTTGGGTGACAAATAAAAACCGCAGTAACGCCCAGGTGACTAAGTTCTTGTGCAATACCGACACAATTTAAAGAGGCGCCATAGCTGGCTTCTGGGAAAAACGCGATGATCGTTTGGCTAGCCATGATCAAACTCCCGCTATCCTTGCTGGATAACTTAGCTTGCCTATACTAGGCCTGCGCGAACGTGCTTTTCGCAAATGCAGCGTCATTTGATCAGAGGCCAGTTCAAATTGATTCAGTTCGATGTTGTCGAGGATTTCGAGGTGCTCTTGAATAGACTTTCTCTCTCTGTAATCTGCCATGGGTGTGTTTTTTTGGGTCGCTTTTCGCAACCGTTGATGAGTCATTAAACAACCGCGAATAAATCTATTGCCTGAGCACTCGGCAATAAAGCTGTGGAATTGGGTATCAAGACGTAGAAAACTGGCAGATGTAATACTTCCCTTTGGGGTATTGAGTAAGGCTTGCATTTTTGTGCGCAATAAGTCGGCTTTTTTTAAATCGATATTAAAACCGGACTCAAGGATTGCCTGTGGTTCAAGCGTGAGCCGAAATGAAATACTCTCATCGATGGATTTAAAGGAGTCAAGTATCGGCTGAAATGCCCAAAATCGACCAGGGAGTTGCATAACAACACCGTCAGATGCCAGTATTTTTAGCGCAACTAGTACCAGGCTTCTGCTGGTATTATATCGTCGAACCAAGCTACTCACCGAGTGTACTTCACCTATGCGTCTCTGTGTTCTATCAAGTAATATTTGATTGGCTAACGAGTCTTCAAGTTCTTCAAGGGAATTTATGGCAGCGGTCAAATCGTCAGTGTTTTTCACGGCAAGGAAAAACCCTTCCTCTGCCTGCCAATCAACAAATCCTTTTTGTTCCAGTACTTTAAATGCAGATCTAATCGGGGTTCGTGAAACACCACAAGCTTTTGATATCGCTTGTTCAGGAAGGTGTTCGCCTGATTTTATGTCTCTTTCGAAGGCAATAATGAGAATTTTCTGTGCTAACTCTAAGTGATTTGCTCGGGCACTTCGTCGTGAGTTTGGCATATTTTGAGCCTTTTTTTGAGGATATAAATACCAAGAATTTTTCATGTAATAAAAAAACAGATAATACAAATTGACGTATCTTTTTTAATAATAATACTATGTGCAGGTTAGCAAAAAAAGTTCGATGGATGAAACAATCATCCGTTAAATTGCAAATATTGCTTGGATTAAATTGATCATCATATCCACAACTTGGTCGGTTTTTCTTTGCCAATAGATGTCCTGCGTGAGCGATATAGCATACTACGTGGCAGTTTATTATCTAGGAAAGGCTGGGCGTAATTGGGTACCCGATGACATTGGCTAAAAAGGGTAGTAGACACAATGGAATGAAATAAAACAGGAGTTGCCAGCATGCAGTTAACACCTTTAATGTCCCTCGCAGTAATGGGAACAAGCTTTGTTTTTACAGGGGCAGTTGTCGCCACAATCAATTGGATAGTCTCTAATTGGAAGGGCTACATGGCAGCTGATGCAATTGCTAACTTTAATAAAACCGCAGGTAATAATGCCAAGCTTGTGCTTTACGGTACCAATGAAGAAATCATAGGCAAACTGCTTGCCGTAAAAGAAAAGGGCTATGATGTAGTTTTTGTCTCCTCACCATTTGCTGAAGTGTTAAACCATCTAGTTCAGGCGGAAAAACTGGATCACCGTAAACTTCCCACTATAACCTTTCTTTGTCCTCAGGCGAGTCAACATGGCGGCGATGAAAGCGTTATCTGAAGACTTTTTACGAAAATACCCAAACATGAAAATAACCCCTGTCGCATTATTAAAGCTAGAGCAGTTGCGAGATGTTGGTGGTGCACAGTGCATATACTCCCACTGTCTCAGAAATTAAGGCGGCTCAGTAGATGTTGTCGGTTATGTGCCGCTGACAGTCCCTTTGACTCAAGGCATTGTTTAATTATTCTGATTCAAGGATGAATAGGAGTGCAGATGAAAGACCCCAGATCGTACTATCTTTTGTTTGCGGCGTTAATTAGGCTTAGCTGCCTGATGCTGGTTCCCTATCTACTAATACTTGCGTTGGCGTTTTTCAGGCGGGGAACTTACGGCGGGATTGAATATGATTTTACTTGGGAAAATCTCGCATTTGTGTTTGATTCTCTCTGTGCAGATTTTTTAATCCAATCAACTTCTATCGCGGGGATGTCTGCATGTATTGCCGTGGTTATTGGCTATGCAGGAGCGTATACAATTGCCGCTACCCCCAAACACCGTCAGGGGATGTTGCTGTTTTTTGAGACTCTGCCATCTTGGTCTAATTATTTGTTCAGGACATATGCGTGGATTGAGCTGTTAAATCACGAAGGGCTTATCGCCTCTGCTTTGCGAGCTCTAGGTATTGACGTTGAGTTACCGCGCTTACTTTACACTGAAGACGAACTCTGTGATTTTTTGCAAAGCTATGAGCGCGCATCGGGAGAGTTCATTGAAATCGCACCCGATACGGTGATTTTCTTTCCTCAACACTGGAGAGGGATCTGCACAGTACAGGAAACAGTAAAAAAAGTGTACATGATTCGATGAGTGCTGAAGTGCAAAAATCAAGCGTTTTGGCCTGCGAGTTTTCTGACAGTAGCCAATATTTTTTACAGCGCTATGCACTAGAAAATGCTCAATTTATTCCCTTTAAAGCTGATGGTTTAGAGCGGCGCTACTTTCGCATTATGGGCAAAAAATTACTCTTTATGGACGCCTCACATGAGGCATTAGGACTGACCGACTTTGTGGTTATTGCAGAGCATTTGGGTGAGCTTGGACTATCAGCTCCGTTAATCGTGGCTGCTCAGTGTGATGGAGGGCTAGCTTTAATTGAGGATTTTGGCGACAGTAGTTATTTGCGATGTCTCAATGGTGGCTTAAACGAAACTAAACTTTATCAAACAGCAGTAGAAGCTTTACTCCGGCTTCACCATCACCCGCGTGCCAAGCAGATAAACCTCAGTGACTACAATTTAGAGAGATACCTAGAAGAATTGTCGATTTTCAGTCACTGGTTTGCCCCCACAGTTCAACCGCTATTGGATGTAAAGTGTTTTAATGATCAATTCATTGCACTGTGGGCCAAGGCGCTAGCCCCTGTTGCAATGCGTCAAGATACACTCACGTTACGCAATTTCGAAGTAGCAAATTTAATGCTGTTAGCACAGCGCAGCGCATTTAAACGCTGTGGGTTACTGGATTTTCAAGATGCGTTGTTTGGGCCTTGTGAGTATGACTTAGTGTCATTGTTACAAGATGCCAGACGCGATTTAAGCCCAGAATTGGAGCAAAAAATGCTGGCATTCTACATTGCTAACGCACCTGATTATCTGGGCTCAGCCGAAAATATTAAGCAGCGTTATGCGCTGCTCGGCGCACAGCGACACGCTCGTATTCTCGGTGTCTTTGTCAAGCTATATCAAAGAGATAATCAGCTAATATACCTCAACTTTATACCGCGCGTATTAGCACAGTTTAAAGCGGCTTTAATCGATGCTGGGCTCACAGACATAATCATTTTTTTAGCGGAAAAATTGCCAAGTTGGACTCAATTCAATGTGGACTTGCAGACTCGCTTAGCGAAAGACCAAGGAAAATTCGATGCAAGATAACCGCTCACCTCGTTTTTATATCGTTCCTGAATATCAAAGCAGTGCAAGTATTAATTATCAAGTGATCGATCCTGCCACCTTTCAACAAATTGCCATTCGCACTCAAGTGACACAAAACGAAGTAGATGAAGTATTAATGAGAGTTTATAAAACGCAACAGCAGTGGTCGAAGGTCGATGCTAAGAATCGTGCGCTGTTAGCGCACCAACTAGCTAATCGGCTCGAAGCCATGGATATGAAACAGTGTGCGATCATGATGAGCCGAGAAATGGGCAAACCCTACGCTGAGGCAATTGGCGAATTGCACCACCGTTTTGCTAATATGCTGAAATGGCCCGTGATGAAGCGGGTAAAGTTGCAGGTACGACACAAGTGGGATCTTTTCAATATTCCCGCTCTGAGCCGTTGGGGGTATCTGTACATATCATGCCATTTAACTTTCCTATCCTGCTGATGTGCTGGACAGTAGCAGCGTCATTGGCCGCGGGTAATGGCTGTATCATAAAACCGGCTGAGGAAACCACCTTTAAGTACCGCTAGAGGGTACTATGGCTAGACAATACAGGCGAGCGGTAAATCACTGCTGCAAATTACCGATATTCCTGTTTGCATCTTGGTATTAAAAGCGATAGCAATATCGACACTGCCATCATTGACGGCTTGATCGGGACTCTAAGTTTCAATGGGTTTAAGTGGGCTCAAACAGAGACAGTATATCTGCTACAGCATTTCTTTCATGACGTTTTAGTTAAGCATGCTGCCTCAGAATGCTTTCTCTTGTTTGGTATCTACATAAGCTTACTCTCGTAAATCCAATTATTCGATTACTAGATATTCATGCAAAATACTTAGCAAGGCGTTAAATACCGCCAAGGTACCGCATTTTATTGTTCCCAGTCCCACTTTATTTAAGGAATGTATTGTCCACTTAACTAAGAAACGATCTTGGTTGTGGTAGGCAGTATGTTGACGTTTTAAAGGAAGCTAAACGATGTGATTATTGATAATTCGTACATTTTTTCTGTCGGCTAAGCAATGATCGTCGCTCAATTCTCCGATTGAAAAACCAAATTAAAATGGGCTGTTGGATAATGACGGTACGGACATTTCTTATGTTTTATAATGAAATAAGTGATTTCTAGCGTTTCTGAGCTATATTTAATTTAATAGATTGATAGATATAGAATGCAATTCCTAAAAACTAAGGAAAATCATATATTTAAAACAACTAAGTTGAAGAATAAAATCATTATGATACTTTATTTAAGAAACATAGTTTTGTCATTGTTAGTACTCCTTCCAATAACACATGGTTATTCGCAAGAACTGCGACTGACCAATGGAGAATGGCCACCCTATATGTCTGAAAAGCTACGTGATAGTGGGCTTGCAAGTCATATCGTCAGCAGTGCATTTAAACTGGAAGGTGTCGATGTAAAATACGGTTGGTACAAATGGAAGAGGGCCTTTGTTTTTGCCCAATCAGGAGAGTGGGGTGGTACCGTTGGCTGGATTAAAACACCCGAACGAGAAGTAGATTTCTATTATAGTGATCCCATTTTTTCCGCGGAAATGGTTTTTTTCCACCTTAAAGATAAACCGTTTAAATGGGATTCCATTGCTGATCTTACCGGACTAACGATTGGTGGGACCATTGGTTATGTAGACTATGGTAAGGAGTTTTTAGCTGCAGAGAAAGACAAATCTATTAATGTTTATCGACTAACGACAGACGTGAAAAACTTTGCCAAATTACTTAGAGGGCGTGTTGATATATTCCCACTGACTAAAGAAGTCGGTTATAACCTGTTACACAACAATTTTAGCAATGAAGAAACGTCATTAATAACAAACCATGATAAAGCCTTAGATGCCTTTGAATATCATTTGATTTTGTCAAAAAAAGCAGAAGGTAGTAAGGACTTAATTGAAAAATTTAATCGTGGATTACGCACAATGAAACAATCGGGTGAGTATGATAACTTTTTTCGAAATGCAAAAAATGGATTTTATACACTCAAGTAAATAACAGTATAATAATGTTTAATTAAAGTAGCTGTAAAAGAATTATGACTATTTGTGAACTACAGTAATACCAGCACAGCCAATGGTAAAAATATGCTAAATGGTTTTCAATTGGAATGAGCAAAATGATCAACAGAAAATATATAGTTGCAGAAATTTTTTTTATGGTTACCTTGCTCAGTTTACCGACAGCAGCTTTATCAAGCAATCCTAAGGATCAACATAACATCGTCATACCACTAAATGGTTGGAGTAGCCAAAAAGTTATTTCCCGTGCAATAGGGAATATATTAAAAAAGAAAAACTACCGCGTTAGTTACTATAGTATATCTTCTAAAAATCAATGGGGTGCATTAGCGAGAGGGACTGTTCATTTTCAAATTGAAGTTTGGCCCAACTCTACCGATAATCAGTTTAATAAAATGTTGAAGTTAGAAAAAGTAATAGCTGCTGGCGAGCACAGCGCAATGTCCATAGAAGATTGGTGGTATCCAGATTACGTTGAAAAACTATGCCCTGGATTACCAGATTGGAGGGCACTTAATAAATGTAGCAAATTGTTTTCTGATAATAATACTGATAGAGGCGTTTATTATTCTGGTCCGTGGGATTATAATGATTCAGATTTGATACGAGGATTACACTTAAAATTTAACATAAAGCGCTTGAAAAACTCAGAACAACTTTGGACTATTTTGCATCAGGCAGAAAAGGAAAAACGTGCCATTATGATGTTCAACTGGTCTCCTAACTGGACAGATGCCAGAATCCCCGGTAACTTTGTAAAATTTCCTGACTATGACAGTCAATGTGAGTCTGATATTAGTTGGGGCTATAGCAAGAATTTTGCTAATGACTGCGAAAACCCACGCAATGGCCATCTACATAAGGCCGTTTGGCCGAAGCTCAAAACGAATTACCCTTGTGTTATGCGTTTAATTAAACGGGTTAATCTTACCAATTTAATGATAGCAGAAGCAGCAGCTTTGGTGGATGTGGATAAATTTACTGAAGACAAAGCTGCTAACCTTTGGTTAGATAAATTTTCTGAAGATGTATTGTTATGGTCAAATTTTACTTGTAAGAGCTGGTCTTAAATAAATTTTTAGTTTGCGTTTATCCTTTTATCTTACATTCTTAACGAGTTTTAATTTATGCAGCATGCTTCATCAATTTCTCCAACAAACTCAGTAGGCATTTTACAGTCTATTCATTTAAGTCATAAAAAAGGATTAGGCCGAAAGCTATTAATTGCCGTTTTAGTCATAAGTTCAATATTTACCTGTGTACAAGTTACCTACCAGTTATATACGGACTATTTATTAGGGCTAGATGAAATAGAGAGACGTTTTGAGCAAATATTCACCAGTAACCATAATAGTCTTTCAAGAAGTATTTGGGACGTCGATAATGAGGAGACACTCATTATTGGCGAAGGAATATACTCTTTACCTCATGTTGTTTCAGTTATTATTAAAGAAAAATCTAAAACGGATCAAAGAGAATTAGTTAACTTTAATACCCAAATCAATGATGATGTTAAACATAGACAATTTGATTTGTTTTTTTTACATAATCAAGAATCACATCTTATTGGGGAACTTCAAATAAAGATTAATTTATCTCCTCTGTATAACGATTTAATTGACAAACTGACCTTTATTTTGATATTTCAAATCATTAAAACCTTTTCAGTGTCCATTCTCATATTTACAACATTTCATTATTTAGTCACTCAACACTTAATGGCGATGGCAAATTATTCTAAATCTTTTAGTAAAGATCAAGAAGTTGATGAGTTAAAACTTAACAGAAAGCCATCAAAAAATTCTGATGAGCTGGATGAAATGGTTAAAGCATTAAATATCGCCAAGAATAACGTGGAAAATGTTATTAAATATAATAATAAGTCTATTAAACTAGAAGAAGAGCTCAATCAACAAAAAATAAAAGATGAACTAAATTTATCTCACAGACTACAAATGGAGAAAAAGAACGGAGAACTTGAGAAGACGATTTCTCAGTTAAAAGACACACAGGAAAAATTACAACAATCAGAAAAAATGGCGCTGATTGGCAGTATGGTGTCCGGCGTAGCACATGAACTAAATACCCCTATAGGTACATCAATTACAGCCATATCACATCTGCAAAAAGAATCTGTTCATATCGCGGCGCTTATTGAAAAGAATAGCTTAAAAAAATCTGCATTAACTCAGTTTTTCCAAGACCATTATGATCTTGGAAATTCAATTCTCAACAATTTGAACAGGGCCGCGGGGCTAATTAAGTCATTTAAATTGGTATCTGCTGACCAACACGAAGATATCGCTTCTGATTTCAACTTATATGAGAATCTTGAGGATATCCTGAAAACTATCCGCCCATCATTCGTTGATAAAAATATACGTATTAATAATGATTTGCCGATGAATATTAACGTAACCAGTTATCCTGGGGTTTTTTACCAAATTTATACTAATTTATTGAATAATGTTAACTTGCACGCTTTTGAAAACGACAGTAATGGTGAAGTGACCCTCAACGCTGTACTTGCTAATAATATGCTGACCTTGAGCATTACCGATAACGGCAAAGGCATGAGTGAAGACTTAATAGAAAAACTATTTGTGCCTTTCTTTACCACTAAGCGTAAAGAGGGGGCCACTGGATTGGGTATGTGCATCGTGAATGCTTTAGTGAGTGAGAAACTACAAGGAGAAATTGAAGTCACGAGTAAACTAGGCTGCTGGACAAAATTTGTAATCAAAATACCGAATATAATCTATGATTGATCTAAGGCTTATAGATACCAAGGCATATTATTGACTACTAAAGTTTAAAAGAGATTAGCAATCTTTATAATATTGCAATGCGTAGGGAATCATTTTACTGCAAAAAGTTTGATATTAAGGATTGGAAAATTTGTTGAAATAAGTCTGTAGGTCAGCTAATCAGGTTTTCTATACAAAATACCAGGGGTTTTAGGCCTTTATACAGTAGGCGGCCAAGCCGACACCTTGGTCAAAATACTAAGGAGTACAAAATGTCTCACAAAGGCTGGTTACTGGTAAAAGATCAATGAACAACGAAATCGATAAACTCTATGCACACGACTCTATACGCATTAATAGTGGGCCTAAAAAATGGCCATAAAATAGCTTAGTCAAGGGGTAAGAGCCTTTTAAAAACTGAATTACCTTTCATATGTCAGCTTGTCTCTCTATAGGGGTATTAGCCGTTTTCAAACCCACTCAAAATTTTTTTTGATTTAACTGTTACTTGCTTAATTTGTTTGTATAGGTAGGGCACTTTGTTCTTTGAAAGTTCGAATTGCAAAATTGGAATTGATATCTTTAACCATCGGTATTGCGCGTAATAATCGCATGAATTTTTCATAGGCGATTAAATCACGACAGACAACTTCTAGCAAATAGTCGTATTGTCCGGAAACGACGTGACCATTTATTACTTGGTCTATATCAGTAATTTCACGCTCGAAAGCTGCAAGTTCCTTTTCCTGATGGTTGTTAAGGTTTACATGCACAAAAACACTCATGTTTAAATTGACTGCTTGGCGTGAGATTTTGGCTTGGTAACCAACAATAATGTTATCTTTTTCTAATCGCTTTATCCTTCTTGCACAAGGGGAGGCGGATAAGCTGATCTGCTCAGAAATTTGCGCTGTTGTTAAACGGCCATCTTTTTGCAGTAATTCAAGAATTCGTTTATCTATATTGTCCAAGGTTAATTCCACTAATAATTATAAATATATTGATGATAATAACTAATCATTGCTGGTTTTACATGGTTTTTAGATGAAAAACAGCGGTGATATGGCTGCATAATACTCTCAAATATTACATTTAAATAGAGAGATAATATGTTTTTAGCTGTAAATCTTGCGATTACTCGAAACCCTTATCAATCAGGGATAGTTTCATTAATTTTGACGCTGATTATTTGGTCGTCATACTTTGTGGCGCTACGCAGTGGTGCACAATCACAATTAACCCATTTTGATATGGCTATATTAAGATTTATTCTGCCTGCTGTTGTATTATTACCTGTACTTTATCGAGCCAAAGCGAGAATTTTAGCGACCAAAAAACGCTATTTAGTCGGTATTATGGCGGGAGCAGGATTGCCTTTTTACATACTTTCGGTCATTGCTTCCTCAGAGGTTCAAGCAGTTGTAGGTAGTCTTCTTATCCCGGGGGTAACACCAATTTTTGTGACTATGATTGCTGTTTGTTGTTACGGTGAGTCTCTGGCACGCAGACGATGTTTAGGGTTGCTTGTGGTTGTCATCGGCGTCTTTATTTTAGTTAGTGCAGAGCTTGAATCTGACAATCCTCAAATTATTGGACCCACATTGTATTTAATCGCTGCAGTATTGTGGGCTCTCTATACTGTCAGTATTAGGATGTCTAAGCTATCGAGTTTAGAAGTTGCTGCTATTTTAAATGTGAGTGCGGCAGTGATAATTGGTATTGCCATGCCATTTGAAGTCTTTACTAGCAATTTGAATCAAGTCTCTCTTTATGAAATTTTCCCTCAATTGTTGATAATGGGCGTTTTTTGCGGGTTAATATCAGTGGTAACTTATTCCAAGGCTATTAAGAGTTTAGGAGCAGAGTTATCGGCCTGCTGGGGTGCCTTAACCCCTGTATTTGTCGCCATTCTTGCTTATTTTCTACTGTCAGAGCAATTAGATAATCATGCTTTACTGGCGATGTTAATGATTTGTAGTGGCGTTATCTATGCAAACTTTAAAAGCGCGGTAAAGAAATGATATTCAAGTTAATAGTGGTTCATTGCAGATTTAGTGACATTGCGTGCATTTGAGATGAAGTAAGTTGGCTCATCCGCCATCAAGGTTATGCCCTGTGCATTGCAAGTAACCTTATTTAGCGACAATGGCCACCAAATAATGTATATTTCTGCCGTAGAAGATGTGTCTAAGTTGCAATTATGTTGCAAAGTATTCAATAAAAGGTAAAGCAGTTGTGATGTTAGGCTCTGATATTGTAGAGCTTTATTTGGGGAACAGACGAATGAATCCAGAATTTCCTCAGCGGGCTTAAAACGGCTAAATACACGAAAGGTAGCTTGGATTTGGTTGCGTGATCCTAAGTGGACAAAAAACAAACAGTCCGGTTATAAAAATACTACTGGCGGAGTTAACTTCGGCAAGAGATTGTTGAAAATGGTTCTAAATATTACTATTGTTAACGCCGTAAATTCATTGCTAAGCCTACTTTAGAAGTATTTTTTCTGCGCAAATGAGCACTAATCCAGTGGCCTACGGTCACTAATTTATTAAGATTAATACCTGTCTCCACCCCTAAACCATTGAGTAAATAGACGACATCTTCTGTTGCGACATTACCGCTAGCACCTTTAGCATAAGGACAGCCACCTAACCCCGCTACTGAGCTATCAATTCCTGCAATATCATAATCTAAGGCTTTGCATATGTTCGCTAGGGCTTGTCCGTAAGTGTCATGAAAATGCACGGCAATTTTATCGCTGGGGATTTCTTGTATCATCTGTGAGAGTAATGCTTTAACTTGATTAGTGGTGCCAACACCAGTCGTGTCTCCAAGAGAGATTTCGTAGCAACCCATCTCTATGAGTGCGTTGCTGATCGAAATGACTTTATCTATCGATACAGCGCCTTGATAGGGGCAGGCAAAGATTGTGGAAACATATGCACGTACTTTGATCTCTTTTAAATTGGCGAGAGCCACGACTTCAGAAAATAAAGCTAAACTTTCTGCGATGGAGCAGTTAATGTTTTTTTGACAGAAAGTTTCAGATGCAGCGGTGAAAACAGCGACTTCTTTTACATTTGCGCTAATGGCTTTTTGTAGGCCTTTTAAATTTGGCGTAAGTGCTGAAAAAACGACATCGTTGTGTTTGGGTAATGCGTGCATCACGTCAAACGCATCACTCATTTGCGGAACCCAACGAGGAGAGACAAAACTAGTGGACTCTATGTGTCGCAATCCAGCGTCATAAAGTCGGGTTATAAGCTCGACTTTGGTACGAGTATCAACTAACGAAACTTCATTTTGCAAGCCGTCTCTTGGGCTAACATCAACAATTTTAAGAGATTTATTGGACATCTTTTAACCTTATGAATGAATCTGTCAAAAACGTGACTAATGTATTACAGGATAATACATTTATCCAATATTAATATAGGTGAGGTGCTTATTTAGAGACGTTTAGCTATTTTAATATATTTTCAGGTATTAACTACCTCTGGCAACAATAATTGCCAAAGCTGCTCATGCATTAAGCTGCCAATACCAATCAGGAGAAGCTATTATTACTATAATAGAGCTAGCTACTGGCGAGGGAAACTCCCCAATACAAAGTTATGTAATAACATGAAGTTAGTAGCTGCTAAGAAGCTCTTGGTGGTAGGGAACAAGTGAGGTGATATTATATTGCTCTCTCCACCAAGACAGTTGTGATTGTGCTGCCGCTAATTCATCCATGGTCAAAGTATTATCATCTAATTGATAAACATAGGCTGAAGCTCGGTAGCTGTAATCAAGAACAGCCATAGCAGTAGGGTCGCCTTGTTCCGCAGCAGCTTGCAGTTTTTTTTGTTTACGATAAATATAGTTTAATTGCGTTTTAATGGCTCTAATATAGATTATATCTTGCAAATACGGATGGTTTTTCACTTGTCGATAGATGGCGAATAAGCCGAGCCCCGCAACAATGACACCGCTAGCGTTTAACCAGAAATTTTCATTTTGCCTGCCAAAAAAGTAAATTAAACAACTGGAAATCGCTAGAGCGGTGACCAGCATATAAGCGCAAATTGCAAAGAATGTGGTTTTTAATCGACGGTTATATTGGTCTTTATTTATCTGTCTGAAAGACATAGGCAGCTCACATAAAGGTGTAGATGATGTAAAAAGTGCGCAGTATAGATAGTTTCAAAGGGGAGCACAATCACCTTGCAAAGCTCGATAAAGAGATTTGCTTGGATTAAGTACCACATAAAGGTAATTTAATAGGTTAAGCGCAATGGTTACTCATAATTTCTACTTTTTTGGCTGGATATGTTTCGTGATTACAGGCACCTAAAATCACAACGGTAATGATCATAGCGATTTTGTGGAAAGTGAAGAGTGAACCGACAATGTCTAGCCTTCATATCTAATTCGCCTGCATGTATTAATATCTTATTATGACCTAACAGCTAAGTATTCATGTAACGATTTTTAGATCAAAATATCTCAACAAAGTACGACTAAAGGCCTATTTATTGTCGACAATAATAAGGTTATCTTAAGGTTATAGCTTTTTATTTAGACACTTGGTAATAAATTGTTAACAATGCTAGGCTTAAACTGAAATATCGTAAATGTTGATGATCTAGACAAGAGTTTTAACCAACAGCAGTGACAAAGAGGGAATGATCCAATGCTTGAGATATGCGTTTTAGGTGTCGATTCCTAGACATTCTCATTGACAATCTCCAGTCATGCATTACTCAAAGCAGCGGGATGAGGTAGTAACGAGCAATTTCCGGCTGGGAACTAATTATAATAATACATCTATGCGGGGCTTACATGAGTGAAACTGAGCAAAAATTTAATGCTATTACCCAAGCAAACCAATTCTGGCTGAAACAGTCTCAAGACATTGCGTGGTACACCAAGCCAACCATCGGCTTGTTAGAGCGAGAGGATAAAAGCTATAGCTGGTTTGAAGATGGCTGCCTCAATACATGTTATTTAGCGTTGGATTATCACGTAGAGCGAGGTAGAGGAGATCACATTGCTTTTTATTACGATTCTCCAGTAACCAATACACGCCAACAAATTAGTTATTCACAAATGTTAGAAAAAGTAGCGCGCTTTGCTGGTGCTATGCAAAGTGCTGGGGTAAGCAAAGGTGATCGAGTCATCATTTACATGCCGATGCTGATAGAATCGGCGGTTGCAATGCTCGCTTGTGCAAGAATTGGTGCCATTCACAGTGTGGTGTTTGGCGGTTTTGCCGCCAGTGAATTAGCGGTGCGTATTGATGATGTACAGGCTAACCTTTTGATTACAGCTTCTTGTGGAATAGAGTTTGACAAGGTCATTGCCTACAAACCTCTAGTAGATGATGCCATTCAACAAGCGCAACACAAACCTGATAAATGTATTGTCTTTCAACGCGAGACATTAACAGCCGATTTATCTCAAACTTGCGACATTGATTGGATGGATTTTATCCAAGACGCAAAGCCTGCAGCATGTACTGTAATGAGAAGTAATGATCCGCTTTATATTCTCTACACATCGGGAACAACCGGCAGACCTAAGGGCATTGTCAGAGACAATGGTGGTCATGCAGTGGCGTTGAAATTAGCTTTTAGTCAAGTTTATGGTATGACAGAGGATGACGTTTGGTGGGCGGCTTCGGATATTGGTTGGGTGGTCGGTCATTCATTTATTGTCTATGCTCCGCTAATTTGTGGAGCGAGTAGTGTTTTTTATGAAGGAAAACCCATTAATACACCTGACGCTGGGGCTTTTGGTCGGGTCATTGAAGAGTATCAAGTGAATTCAATGCTTTGCGCACCTACTGCTTTCAGGGCAATTCGAGCAGTAGATCCAAAGGCAAATTTACTCTCAAACTACTCTACCGCAAGTTTACGTTGGGTGTTTGTGGCGGGTGAAAGACTGGATTCTGCTACTTATCACTGGTTGGTGAAATTATTGGGGGTACCGATTTTAGATCATTGGTGGCAAACTGAAACAGGTTGGCCAATTACAGCGCCAATGATGGGTAGGGATAATCCGAAACCGACAAGAGTAGGGTCAACCAATAACTGTACCCCAGGTTTTGATTTGCGTATTTTAGATGATCAGCAGCAAGAAGTCGCTCTATCAAACACAGGCAATATTTGTTTAAAGTTACCGCTCCCACCTGGCGTTTCTAACAGTATTTGGGATCAGCCTGATAGATTTAATCAGGCGTATTTAAAAGAGTTCCCAGGTTATTACCAAACCGGGGATGGTGGCTATAAAGATGCTGATGATTATGTCTATATAACAGGGCGTACCGATGATGTGATTAATGTCTCGGGGCATCGATTATCCACCTCGGAAATGGAAGAAGTTGTATCAAATCATGAACATGTTGCTGAGTGTGCAGTGGTTGGAGCGCCCGATGAGTTAAAGGGGCAAGTCCCCTTGGGCATCGTTGTCTTAAAATCCGGTGCTGTCATAGATCAAACCACACTGCTAAATGAGCTAATCGGTGATATTCGTAAAACTATTGGTGCATTAGCCTGTTTTAAGGAAGTGATTGTCGTCAATAAATTACCAAAAACCCGTTCTGGAAAAATACTGCGGGCTATTCTTAGGAAAATGGTGGCTTATGAAACATTCGAAATGCCAGCTACCATCGACAATCCTGAGGCTCTAACTGAAATTCAGCGAATTTTAGACCTTAGAAACTAAAGTGATATTATCTGTGCAGTGAATGTGAGAGCTACGACTTAATTTGTGTCAACGGTGAATCAAAGACCCCGTAGTCAACTGCGGGGAATTGAGTTTTATTGAATTTGGCTACGCCAACTTATTGCTAATCAATTGGAATACATTCGCCCACTAATATATCTAGCTCCCATTGGCCTTCACAGCTAGCCCCCTCAGCATTTGATTTTATACCCATTCCATGGGCTAAATTGTTCTTGAACATTCCTTTATAAGTCACTGCATTGGGCCATGTTTTTACCCCATAACCTGATCGCTGGTCGTCAGCGTAATTGCCGTGATAGGACTGACCGTTAGACCAAGTGGTGGTGGAGATACCTTGGCGCAAGCCCATTAACCATTCTCCTTGATGGATGCTGCCATCTGCCCATGTGTACACCCCTGTCCCTGAGCGCAGGTCTGCTTTGAATTCACCGGTATAAGAGTCACCTATAAACTCGCCAGAGCCCCAATTAAAAGTACCCTTGCCGCTTTTCTTATTATCGACAAATTCACCTTGGTAAACATCCCCATTTGGATAAGTCAATAGGCCAAATCCCTGGCGTTGATCGTTAACCCAATAACCTTGATAAACACCCCTTATTGGTGCATTAGGATGAATGGCAATAAAAGTACCTTGTCCATTTCTTTTGTTATTATGCCATTGCCCTAAATATAATGAGCCAGTTGACCAGGACATAATTCCACGGCCAAACTTCAGTGAATTTAAAATTTCTCCAAGGTAGCTACTATCTTTTTTATAATTAATGATGCCAATACTATGATTTGCACTCAATGGTTGACTTAGAGTTTCATAAAAATCAAAAATAGCTTTTTTTTGATATTCTTCGAAATTTGATAGAGTATAAAATTTTTGTAGCAAAGACATGTGTTTAGAGGAAAGATTTTCATTTCCTAACACAGCATAACTGGCTGAAAGCAATACAATTGAGGTGCTAAGCATTAGACGTCTGGACATAATTAAATCCTTATCTCAGGTTATACAAAGTATTTATATTGCATTAACAAATAAAGCCTACTCCCAAACCGCCTAACTTGTATAAGAATAATGCTTAAAACTGGCAGTGGCTTATGACTGCGTTTGAATCTCAAATCTTGGCTAGAATACTATTGAATCATGTTTTTTTCATAAGACGCATTGGCGAAATCTGATCAAATGATAACCAGTGCTATAGCTTGCCCTGGAGCTGGCAGTTTTCTATCTAAAGATTGCTGAATAAAAACTTAAACTTAAATGAAATGAAATGTTGAAAAATCGCAAGCGGGCAACCCATTCGTTATTTTCAGATGTATGGGATATTAACGGCATTATTGGCAGTACAAAGCGTTTTTGGCACCATCAAAAAGTCATATCAACCAGAGAATAGCATGAGGGTCACTCGTCGTTGTTTGAAAAACAACAAACGAGCCGTTGCATATACTCTAATTACGCAGACAGATAATGCACTGACAATTTTAAAATCAGCGAAGAAGTCAATTGAGTAGCGAGTTGTATAGGTTGAGATTGTTGAATATGCAGCGCCTGCATGTTTGATTAAGATCTATATATAACATTACAGCAACCAAGCTGGCGATTAAAAAACGTACAAAAAACTGACTCCCTTGAGGAGCTTATATATAGAGCGCGCAGCTAGCAAGAAAGTCTCTTGTTTGAAGCCTCCGTTGCCTAAGTTCACCTCCTGTAGTTTCCAAGTGTTACAAAATTTCAGTCTGATAGATCAAAAAATGGCTGCTTATAGGCGCACTTACTTTATTAAAATTACAGGATAATATTATGTCTAATACAATGACTGGTACTGTTAAATGGTTCAACGAAACCAAAGGTTTTGGTATTATTGAGCAAGCGTCGGACCCTGACGTTTTTGCCCAATTTTCTGCTATCGCCAGCGAAGGATTCAAAACATTAGCTGAAGTTCAACGTGTTGAGTTTGTTGTTACTCAAGGACAAAAAGGCCCGCAAGCTGTAAGCATTGTAGCGCTTTAAAAAGCGACTATGTCCCGAGTAATCTCTCGGGCTAATACACGACTGTATTTTAGGGTCGTTATCGAAAGGGCATACTTTAACCAGTAAGCCCTTTTTTAATGTTAGCCGATTTTAGGGTTGAGATTTAGAATCTCATAGGCCACAACTGCATGACTGTTGATGTTACTAGCGCTCATTTAAGCAAACCCTCTACTCATTCTACTTTTTAATAGCGCAGAGCCATGCATACACTAAATTGCAGTTACTGAATGAGTAAAGTAATGGACAACAGAGAGAGCAGGGTGGACAAGAAAATTGCTTTGGCAATTCTCTGGGTGGGTATGCCATATTGCAGCGCAATGACAAAGGGCATAGCACCACAGGGCCCCGCCGCTAATAACAGAATTATTTTCCCCCATTGCGGGCTCACTTCAATAGACTGCATAAAGCTAAAGACCAACAAAGGCATTAAGACAATGTTAAATGCAACGATGATCCAGGTTGCTTTGTCGAATTTATTGATTGGGTTGCTGGCTAGAATAACCCCAAGTGAGAAAAGGGCGGCAGGGGCGGCAGCAGAGCCAACAAAATTAGCGTAAGTCATGATGCCCGTGGGTATCATTGGTTTAACTAACCATGACAAAGCACCCAGACAAGATGCGATTAAAAAAGGGTTTTTGCAAAGTAGTTTTAAGGTATTAAAAGCTGATTTCTGACTGGAGTTTATTAAGTCTATGATCAGTACCGTTGCACAAAATAGTACTAGAATATCAATGATAACAACACCAGCTATCGGTCTTGCGGCCACTTCTCCATAGACTCGCTCAGCAATCGGTAAAACAAAGAAGACATGATTGACAAATACGGTCGTTAAGCCCAGTAATAAAGCCTCTTTTTTCTCTATTTTTAAGCCGAAATGCAAAATTGAAAATGCCGCAAAATAAGTAACAACTTGCGCAGCAAAATAGATAGCTAAAGCAAGGTAATCTAACCGTTCAACAGGCGCATTTGCAATGACATTAAACGCCAGTGCTGGGGTGGCAAAATAGAAAACAAATTTATTAATCATTTGCGCCGCAGGCACATCAAAAGCTTTAGTGCGATAGGCAATAAACCCTAGTACTAGAATGGCAAATATTGGCAGGATCGGATCTGAGAGTGTCGATAACATATTGGCTGCTGTTGAGTATGATTGGGGAGGCCGATCATACTAGAAAATGGAAAGTAAATTCAATGAAATCTGATCACTTAAGGAATATTCCACCGGTTAAATTTTCAATAATTTTGCACCAGCAGTAATTATTGAAAATGGCACAACCGGTATTTGAAGAGGGTAGGCATCTGTCTTGGTACTATAGCCAGTCTGATCGGCTTTTTTATCGGGAATTCACCGCAGCATTTGCTCCGCTATTGGCGGTGTAATTGTTATTATCCAGCGATGAAATATATCTCTGTGATAGCAAGTTGGAACAATAACTTGTTATTCAAGTATAGCGCCTCAAGTGTACGGTTCCATTATCAGTGCAAAAGTACTCTAGCAATATTATTTTAAATGTGAGCTTCTCAGTACTAACTTGCCATTGAGTTGCTTTGAATTAGCTGCTTTAGGATACTCAATAGAATGTAAGGCTTGCTGTACCATTAAGCGCAGAGGTTGCTGATAAGTTGTCAGTAAATAACTCTCAGCATTGGCAAGTTCGATATTGTCAAAACCAACCACAGCAATCTTTTTTTGATGTTTTTTTATGGCATCTAGACAACCGATAGCCAATATATCATTTTCACAAAAAATAGCGTCAAAATGATCATCGCCCGCGGTTTGTAAATAGCTATCCATCACTGCAAAACCGCGCTGTCTATCGTATTTACCTGCTTTAAGCACTGCTTCGACATCTAATTTTTGGGCGAGTAAAGCTTCTCTATATCCCTCTAGACGGGCCAGCCAAGTTGAACTGGATTCAGGCCCTGACATAAAACCAAAACGTCGATGATTTTGTGCCAGCAGTAAAGCACCAATGTGATTACCCGCTGCGCTGTCATCGGTACTTATAAAATCGATATCCGATATGTCACTAGACCTGCCAACAACCACAAAGGGAATGTGCTTAATCGTTAATGCCAACTGTAACAAATCTTCAGTGATATATGCACCGAGAAAAAGTAGTGCATCGACTTGGAATTGATCCGCTTGGTTTAACACGCTGGCGCTGCAATTAGCATTAGAAATATTGAGCATCATCGCGGTCTTACCGTTACTTTGTAACTGAGAGGTGACTTCGTTTAACTGCATAAGTTTATGCGGATTTTCAAAGTTATCGACCACGATACCAATAATGTTACTCTTGTTTTTAGAAAGTCCGCGCGCCAACAAATTAGGTTTGTAGCCAAGATCTTGGGCGGCTTTTAACACTTTTTCACGCGATTTTTCAGAAATCGAAGCTTTGGGGGTAAATGCTCTTGAGACAGTATATTTGGAGACTCCGGCAAGTTTTGCGACATCCATAGCGGTCGCTTTTCGATCTGTAATATTAGTATCGGACATATATTTTCCCAAAAAATTGTTTGACAGCGTGAGGATGTTATTTTATTGTCTGCTGCAACCGGTTGCAATTATTTATTATTTTTAAACGCAGTCGGTTTTTTTTGTAGCATCTTGCAACCGGTTGCAAACCGGTTATTTAATGAGAGATAAAAATAAAATGTTAAAAACAGCATTAATAGGCGCAGGCCGCATCGGCCAAGTACACGCAGCCAACATCGCCAACAATCCAAATTCTGAATTAACCGCAATCACTGATATTTTTGTAGAGAATGCCAATAAATTAGCGGATATTTATCGCAGCAAAGTGCTGTCACTGGAAGAAATTTTAGCAGATAAAAGTATAGAGGCAGTGGTTATCGCATCGGCGACAGATACTCACTCAGACCTTATTGAAAGGGCAGCGCAAGCAGGTAAAGCAGTATTTTGTGAAAAGCCCATTGATTTAGATAGCGAACGTGTTAAACGTTGCTTAAAAGTTGTGCAAGAAACTAACGCAAAATTGATGATTGGTTTTAACCGTCGTTTTGATCCTGATTTTTGTGCATTGCAACAACGTTACCAGTCAGGTGCCCTAGGAGCAGCTGAAGTGCTGCAAATCACTTCGCGCGATCCAAGTCCACCACCGGTAGAGTACATTAAAGTCTCTGGTGGTCTGTTCCGTGATATGAGTATTCACGACCTAGATATGGCCAGATATATACTACAAGAAGATCCTGTTGCCGTCAGTGCAAGTGCATCTTGCATCGTTGATGCAGCCATAGGTGAATGTGGTGATGTCGATACGGCATTGATTACACTTGAATTCCCAAGCGGGGCACTGGTTAGTATTTCTAACAGTCGCCGTACGACTTACGGTTATGATCAACGCATTGAGTTACATGCTGAAAAAGGCATGTTGCAAGCAGATAATGTTCGCGAAAGTAACATCATAGAAACAACCAATGACGGCGTTAACTCAGCTAAAGCGGAATACTTCTTCCTCGAGCGGTATATGCCGGCATACGGTGCTGAGTGGAATCACTTTACCCAAGCGGTACTGAATGACACACAATTTTCTTGCACGGCAGCCGACGGTGCTAAAGCACTAGTCATGGCAGAGCTTGCCCATAAAGCACTAACCACAGGTCAAAAACAAGTTTTCGATTGGGAAGCTCTACTGAAGTAAGTGCCGTCAATATGCTCATAAATCGTTAACTAAACAAGAAGTGATGCCATCTTGGCAGCAATTAGCTTGCACGAAATAGCATTTACTAAAGCAATATAACACCGCTTTAGACACAGCAAACAAGACTGATATTAGTATTAAAACAAGGAGAAATAATTAAAGCGTTAGATTAAAATGCAGCGCTAAATATATGCAAAATAGGAAGTTTTTAGAAAGCTAAGCTCGTATATAGCAACATCAATTAATTAAAAACAAAACAACAAGGTATTTACATGAAATTGATTAAACAAAAACTAAATAAAATTGCTCTTGCCACTGCACTCAGTGTTTCAATGGGACTTGTAGCAAGCTCCGCTTACGCTGAACGCTATGCCTATGTGACTCATGGCCAATCTTCTGATCCATTCTGGTCTATCGTGAAAAACGGTGCTAATCAGGCTGCCAAAGAACTAGGTGTAGAGCTTGACTATCGCTCTCCGCAACAGTTTGATGCTGTGCGTATGGCACGTTTAATTGATGCTGCTGTAGCCACTAACCCAGACGGACTTGTTGTCTCGGTACCCGATACTGAAGCATTAAGCGCTTCTATCGAAAAAGCGGTAAGAAAAGGCATACCTGTTATCACCATCAATGCCGGTGAAAATGCTTCGAAAGACCTTGGTGCGATCATGCACATTGGCCAATCTGAATTTGCTGCCGCTGTTAAAGCCGGTAAATACATGAAAGCCAAAGGCGTCACCAACGGTGTATGTGTCAACCAAGAGCAAGGGAACTCTTCTCTAGATGCGCGTTGCGCAGGTTTTGTTGAAGGTTTAGGTGGAAAGGCTGATGTATTGGCCACCTCTATGGACCCGACTGAAATTCGTAACGCTATTATTGCATACTTGAAGCAGCACCCTGAAGTTAACGGTATTTTAACACTGGGCTCAACAGCGGCAGAGCCAGCGGTTGATGCGCTTGCTGCTTACAAAAAGGGTGATAACGGCATTAAGCTTGGTACATTCGATCTATCTCCACGTGTATTAAAAGATGTTAGCGAAGGTAAAATTGAATTTGCACTAGATCAACAGCAGTTCCTACAAGGTTATATGCCAATTGTTGTTATGCAGAACTACACCAGATTCGAGCTGTTACCTTCTGATATTGCGACAGGACCTAACTTGATCACTAAAGAAAAAGCGGCGGCTGTCATCAAGCTTTCTAAGGAAGGTTACCGTTAAATCCGACATTATTTGATTTTACTCCAGTAAAGTTTAATTCCTTTGCTGTTGGCCCTCTCTGAGGGCCTTTTTTTTGCCTAGACTATAAACTAAGCCTTTGTTAGTAGTGACGCTGAGCTAAGATAAGCTGCTCGCAGCACACTTGTGTCTTACTATCTTTATTACCTTTAAAGAATAACCAATAGGTAAGTCATCCAGGCGCTGCATTGGCAGAGTGCTTTGATTTATCTATATCCAACAATATGCAAAAATCCCTAATAGTGGAAGATTAGGGATTTATGCTAGGGTTTTACCAGTGTTGGTAATGAATGCCCGTGTAATAGAGATGAATTATCTACCACCTAAACCAGTAAAGGGTCAATTTCCCGCAGCATGCTAGCGGGCTATTGGTTGCGATGATAGCAACCTTATTGCAAAGCTATTTTCAACCAAGCACAGCGTACAAGATAGCAGAGTATTCATATTGACAACGGCGATGAAACGAATAGAATAGACTTATACATAATTGATATAACGATATAACTATATCTTATATAGGAGTGTTTTCTTATGCAGCCTCTAGTTACTTCATTTTTTGATAACGCCACTTTTACTTTCAGCTACGTGGTCAAAGACCCAAATTCAGCATGTTGCGCCATTATAGACTCAGTACTTGGTTTTGATTATGCATCTGGGCGCACTTGTACACTGGGGGCGGATAAAATGCTAGATTTTATTCAATCTCAGCGCCTAGAGGTACAGTGGATACTTGAAACACATGTGCATGCGGATCACTTGTCAGCGGCACCTTATCTTAAACTGAAAACAGGCGCTAAGATTGGCATTGGATCGCAAGTGACGCAAGTTCAGCGTGCTTTCTCTAAGGCCTTTAATTTAGAGGGAGAGTTCAGTCGAGATATACAGCACTTCGATCAATTATTTACTGATAAAGCGCAAGTGAATGTAGGTGACTTACAAGGTGTAGCACTGCATACACCTGGCCATACTCCTGCTTGTATGACATATCTCTTTGGCGATGCCGCCTTTATTGGCGATACTTTATTTATGCCCGATTACGGTACCGCGCGCTGTGATTTCCCCGG
>Ga0105358_10000006_pt1 | contig 69569 bp, 56 predicted proteins | sample GOMGulsemesocosm_5_FD_83509 | JGI IMG/M metagenome (GOLD analysis project Ga0105358, IMG submission 83509) | Methane-oxidizing microbial communities from mesocosms in the Gulf of Mexico - GOM15C Gulf of Mexico | ecosystem: Environmental > Aquatic > Marine > Cold seeps | place: Gulf of Mexico... | reverse complement strand
ATCCTATCTCCGCTACCAATTTTATTAACATTCACGAGCCTCTTTTTACACACCTGCCTATCTTACATAAACTCGCGGTACTCTTTTATTTTGTGTACTACTAAACAAATAGGCCGATCGCCTAATCCTTATTTATAAAAAAGGTAAAGCTTTAGCATTAACATCCACCCAACACCTTAGCTGGTTAACCAAGTCCTACCAGCAAAGAACATGATTATACAATATGTAACGGCCCTAAAAATCGACGGAAAAACCTTCAATAACTGACAGCTTGTCAATTCGCTGGCATAATCATGTCGCTCATGTTTTGAGAAATCTAGCGCATTAACAGCGCACTCACGAAGGTAATGTATGGTTAAGTCGATAATGGCAGTATCTCGCAGCTTGCAAGTGCTCGATGTATTACGTACTACCACCAGCGCCTCTCTGGCGCAGCTGCATCTTGAGACAGATATCAACAAAGCGACTTTACTGCGTATATTACAAACATTACAAGAGTCACATTGGGTCATAAAATCAACCGCCGATCATAGATATCGACTCTCGGTTGTCATGCAGCAAAACAGCACTAGCCTAGAGGAAAATAGTACTCTGGCTGAATTAGCCACACCATTTTTAAGACAGATAGAACACAACTTACACTGGCCAACTGATGTCGCTGTACGAGACAAATTAACAATGAGATTGGTTGAATCTACTCGCCCTCAGGCCAGCTTTATCGTCAACAAAAAAATACGCGATACCCGTCCGCACTTCCTATATTCTGCCATTGGCCGAGCATATCTAGCTTTCTGCACAGACCAAGAACGCAATGATATTCTCAGCGGTTTGAAAAAAACAGCTGGCAAAGAAGCTAGACTTGCTATGGACCAGCGCTGGATAGATCGACTACTCAAAGAGACACGCGAGCGTGGCTATGGAATAAGAGAGGTTAAATTTTATGGCAAAGCCACGAATAATAACCAGTACTTAGAGGCGATTGCCGTTCCTGTATTTGACGCCTCTAAAATCTGCGCGACACTCTCGGTCACTTGGCCAATGGGAGTCGCGACCCCTAAAATAATTGAACAGCAATTCTATCCTAGCCTGCGCAAAGCAGCTGATGAATTAGGCACTACTCTTTAACCCTCTCATATTTTTTCACACCATTATTCACATTTCACCTAGTGAAACATGCGCTTACATTTATATTTCTGCTTTGCTACTTTCTAATGATTAATTAGCTATACATTAAATTTGTAATTAACACCGTACATAGCGAGTCAACAATGAGCAAAAAACCTAACATACTCTTTATAATGGCAGATCAGCTAAGAGCTGATTACTTAGGCTGTAACGGCCACCCGAGCATTAAAACCCCCACCATTGATGCACTGGCCCAAAGCGGAGTCAATTTTAGCAGAGCATATACCCAAGCACCTGTCTGCGGCCCATCTCGCATGTCGTTCTACACTGGTCGTTACGCTAGCTCTCACGGAGCCACTTACAATAACGTACCGCTAAAAATAAGCGAGATCACGTTGGGTGACTATTTGCGACCACAGGGCTATAGAGTTGCACTAGTCGGTAAAACACACATGCAGAGCGACGCAGAAAACATGCAGCGCTTAGGAATTGACCCTCATTCCTCAAGAGGGGTATTGGTCAGTGAATGTGGCTTTGAACCTTTTGCACGAGACGATGGCTTGCACCCAGACCAGAGCGCCTCTCCCGATTTAGCCTACAATAAATACCTGAATCAACAGGGCTACCCAGGCAATAATCCTTGGCATAGCTGGGCAAACTCAGTAGAAAGCAACGAGGGAGATACACTCAGCGGTTGGTATATGCGCAACTGCCACTTACCTGCTCGGGTCCATGAGCAGCACTCAGAAACAACCTACACCACCAATCGTGCGATTGATTTCATCAATGACTGCCCCGATCAGCCTTGGTGCCTGCATTTAAGCTATATCAAACCCCACTGGCCGTATATTGCACCTGCCCCCTATCACAATATGTACAGCGCGAATGACATACTACCGGTTAATAGCACGGATGCTGAATATGCCAACCCTCACCCTGTCATCGCCGCTTTTATGCAGCACGATGAATCACTCAATTTTTCGAAATCGCAAGTACGCGAGCGGGTCATTCCGGCCTATATGGGTTTAATTACGCAGCTTGACGATCAGCTCAAACGCCTCTTTGAGCACCTTAAAAACATTGGGGAGTACAACAATACTCTCATCGTATTCACTTCTGATCACGGCGATTATTTAGGTGATCATCATCTGGGCGAAAAAGAGCTATTCCACGAGGCAAGTGCCCGTATACCCATGATTATTCGCGACCCCAACCCTTGTGCCGATGCCACTAGAGGCACTGTAGATAATCGCCTTGTACAAGCCATAGACCTAGTACCTACTTTTATGGAGATAGCGGGAGCCACAGCCTGCCCGCACTTGGTTGAAGGTAAATCATTAATCAACACTCTCTATCAGCGCCCTGAAAGCCAACCTTGGCGACAATATGCAATCTCTGAAGCGGATTATTCCTGGCGTCACGCCCGCTTAGACCTCGCACTAGGCCCCGATCAAGCACGTGCCGTGATGATCACAGATAAACGTTATAAATACATCCATTACGAACATTTTCAACCACAGCTATTTGATTTACACAGCGACCCTTTAGAGCAACAAAACCTCAGTGACGATGACTGTTACCAAGACGTCAGCCAGCGACTACAAAACGCGCTATTTGATTGGTACAGAACTCGTAATGTACGCACTACTATTAGCAATGAAGTAGTGGCGCAAAGGACTGGCAAAGCCAAAGAGAGAGGGTATTTATTTGGCCTGTGGTAAATAGTAATGACGCTTGCAACTCCCTAAATCGATACCCTGCCGGCTAATTGAGCGCAACTATCAAATAATAATAATGGAGCAAACATGCACCTATCCGCTTTAGCGACAAAACTCAGCGCACCGCTCTATCTCAGCATGGTCCTGGGGGTAATTTACACCGCCTTTTGGGGTATTTATGACGACACTTTGATCTGAGTCGGCTGCTTCACTTTAGCTGCCGTCATTTTGTTGTTGAAAAGCGTAACAGATACGCACTCTAGTAGAGCAAAAAAACTACTAGAGGTAGTGTTAATAACAGCCGTGCTCAGCGCAAGTTACCGCTATTTTTGGGTAGCAAATGAGCTAGAAAGCGGTTTATATGAACTGGAAAAGGCCGATATTCTCTATGCTTTTGCCGGTTTAGCAGCGCTCGCCGAATTAGTGCGACGCATCATTGGCATCCCGCTGTTAGTAGTCTGCATTGTTGCATTTAGCTACGCTCTTTACGGAGGAGCACTCCCCAGCCCTCTTGGGCATGCTGGCATAGATTTAGCCGAATTACTCACGACTATTTGGTACAGTTTTGACGGAGTGTTTGGCAGACCTATCGCCGTTGTCACATCCACCATTTTAGTTTTTATATTATTTGGCGCAGTCTTGGAAGCACTCGGGGTTGGCGATGTTTTATTAAAAATGGCACTGACCTTAACGCGCCACCTCCCCGGTGGCGAGGCCCATGCTGCTGTATTAGCTAGCGGTTTGTTTGGCACTATATCTGGTAGCGCTGTCGCCAATGTTGTCGCCACGGGTGTCATCACTATCCCGATGATAAAAAAAACGTGGCTTCAGCGCCACTTTTGCCGGTGCCGTTGAGGCCGCAGCCTCCAGTGGCGGCCAGCTAATGCCTCCAATCATGGGTGCTGTTGCCTTTATCATGTCCGATGTCACAGGCATTCCCTACCTAGAGATATGCCTTGCAGCCCTGATACCGGCAATTTTTTATTACGTCAGTTTATTTGCCTTTATTAGTGCGCAGGCAAAAAAATCCGGTTTATCCGCCGCTACCAGCACTTCCAGCAGCCCTTTAAACACTGCAGAAAAACTGAACAGCCTACCCTTTATCATCCCTCTGGGAATGATTGTGATACTCATGGTTAATGGTAGCTCCCCTGCACTAGCAGGCGGTTGGGCCTTAATCATGGCGATTTTCATAGGCTTTCTGGTTCAGCCAAGCATACTCAAGCAACCACATAAACTGTGGCAGATTGTGGTTAATGGTGCAAAATCTTGTGCCATTATTACCATCGCGGTTGCCGCTGTTGGAATCATTATTGCGGTGATGAACAACACTGGCTTAGGATTGCAGTTTGCACAAGCGATAGAAAATATCGCTGCCGGTAATTTATTGCTCTCACTCATTTTGATGGCACTGGGCTGCCTGGTACTAGGTATGGGTATGCCCACAGTGCCCGCTTATCTAATCATAATTTTAGTCATGGGACCCGCTGTTGAAGCGCTCGGCGTCGAGACAATAGCCGCGCATCTATTTGTCGTCTACTACGCAGTATTATCTGCTGTCACCCCGCCAGTTGCGCTAGCAGCTTTTGCAGCGGCGCCTATTGCACAAGCTAATCCACTCTCTGTTAGCGTCACGTCTCTTCGCTTAGCCATTATCGGCTTCATTATTCCCTTTGCCTTTATATTTCATCCTTCACTACTGTTAGTGAACCAGCATTTCGAGCTGATTGAGCTGTTCATAGCGCTATTTTTTACTTCACCATCAGTACGGTTGATATATGCAAGTTTTGAATGCGATACAGCTATTCGCTGGCTGTACGCCGCAGCGGGTATTATTTCCATCTACCCCAACCAATGGTGTCAATTACTCGCCATTGCCACTGCCATATTTGTCACATTCAGTGAGCATCAGAGAAAACGAACCCTTAACAAACACTATACTTAATATAACAGCATGGAGCATACAATGAACCAACCCCGCACTTTCAACATAAGAACTATCATGAGCAGCCTATTTTGCGCACTAATGATCACCCCAGTTAGCACACATATCAGCGCTACCGAGAACTTTAGGATGTCAACGTTAGGCCCGGGGACTACCCCTTATATGGTGATGAGCAATTTTGCCAGCACTATCAATAAGCAACTACCACAGTACCATATAACCGTGAATGCGACGGGCGCCGCTACTAAGCACGTACTCAATACCGCCAAGGGGAAAACTGATTATTACATGACCTCGCCCACCCTGCACCACTTGATGAGCAATCAGTTGGCGATGTATAAGAAGATAAAAAACGTCAAAACACTCTCTGAGAACCTCAGAGCTGTATTTAACTTCCCCATGGGGCTCTACCAATCCGTGGTCTATGCTGACTCAGGGATCCACTCGATGTCTGACATTAAAGGTAAACGTGTATTTGCAGGACCACCCGGCGGCGTCGCTAGGCGCACAGTAGAGACAATGATTAACGCAGTCACTGGCCTTAAGGCCGGCAAAGATTACACTTCAGTTAAGCTTGGCTGGGACTCGGCCTCTCAAGCTTTTCAAGACAAAAATATAGACGTCTACTTCAATCCAACCAATGCCCCTAGCCCCACTATCAGCCAAATCGCACTCACCAACAAGGTACGATTTTTGGGCATTCCGAAACAGGATATTGAAAACAATGACATTATTAAGAAATTAATCGCCAAACCTGGCTATAAAATGACTTCACTGGCAGCGGATGCTTACGGTGCCAACCAAGTCAACGAGCACCCTGTTTACACCATTGGCGTTACTGTCGGCATTGCGACTAACGCCAAAACATCTAAAGAGACCATTTACCATATGACCAAAGCTTTCTGGGAAAACATCGAGCAGCAAGCAATACATTCACCTTGGCTACGCAGTATCAATTTAGACAGCGCGTTTGAAGATATGAACATGCCCTTACACCAAGGTGCGCAACGTTATTACCAAGAAATTGGCCTGCTTAAATAATAGCGCTAGTCACAGCCGAACCGGTTGTGACTAACTTTTCCATGTAATAACAAATATTCATCGCTGCAGACCAACAATTAAACTAGTGGCGACAAGCGGATCGCTAGCAATCGTTATAAACCAGGTAAATATCGATCAAATATTCCTAAAACAGAACCACCCTCTCAGTGCAGCGCTTCATTATGCTGAGCTAATAAACCCCACCGTAACTGGGTGCGACAACACTATTTAGCAATATCTAAAAATATGCTCAACCGCATCCCAAGGTTAGACAAATGCATTATTATTGTCGGCCGTTTTTTTTCTGAAAATACCCTTTAGTGATTTCATCAACACAGCAAAAAGACAGCAGGGGAGTTGAATATATTACTCCTCATTAATGACTTGCCTATTATAAGCGAGGATTTTTAACTTATCACTGTTCCCGCAGCATTTTTATGTGTAAGTTACTATCACAGCAGCTACCTTTATCGTTTAAACATACACGGAAGCACTATGCCGATTTGCGTTATCGAGACTGACAGACTCAATATAAGCCTGCTCAAGCCCGAAGAGTTCCCACTATTAAAGCAGTACCTTTTGCGCAACAAACAACATTTGGCTAAATGGGAGCCAAATCGTGACAGTAGTTATTACTCTGAATTTGAAATCACTCTGCGCATAAAAAACGCACTACTTGCCTTTAAGCAACAATCGGCGTTTTATTTTGTACTGCTCAATAAAAGCAATGACAAAGTACTAGGCGTGTGTAATTTTGCCAATGCAGTACGTGGACCGCTGCAAGCGTGCCACTTGGGCTACGCTATTTGTCATGAGCACCAAGGACAGGGACTGATGCAAGAGTGCCTCAAGGCAACGACTCACTACGTTTTTGAGTCGCTTAAATTTCATCGGATTATGGCCAACTATATCCCTGACAATACACGCAGCGAAAAAACTTTATCAGCGGTAGGTTTTGAGCGCGAGGGGTATGCTAAATCCTATTTACAGATTGCAGGAAAATGGCAAGACCACGTATTGACGGCGTTGATCAACCCTGAAAATTAAGACGACCGATACCACTTTTATACGACAGGTATAGCTTAGCGCATCACAGCCTATTAATAGTTACAATCCAGGATTGTTCAACTTAATGACTAATCTGTTATTGAGGTTTAGTTTGACAATATCATTCTGCCAATGATTTGTTTGCAAAATATGCAGAAGACCACTGCGCTTAGCCAACGCAAATGCCTGATTGATAATTTGTTTATACTTGGCGTAGTTAGGACTTAAGTAGAACACAAAATCCCTGTCATATTGCAGTAATAAGTTTTTCTCTACTTGCAAATACGGGTACATTTTAGACTCGGCAAGAATTTCGATAGCCCCACGTGAAAAATAATCTATGCCTCTGTTTTCAAGCTGTAACATCTTATATATTTTATGCCAGTCTCCACTAACAGTTTGATATTTCAATTTATTTTCTTGCCAAACATCAATATCATACCAGTTCGCGCCAAAGCCACCGACTTTATCAAGGGCGCGAAAATCAGCCAAATTTTCTATTCCCTCAAACTGCTGTTGTCGGTTTTTCGGAATAAACAAGATACGTTGGCCAATTAAACCACCGGTCAAACCTACATCAATAGAAGAAAACTGCTGATCTCTTTTCTCCGTTTTTCACAGCCAATACAAACTGATTTTATTGCGCTTTAGCTCGTGGGTTACCCGGCTCTGCGGCATCTCCGGCACTAAAGTGATCACAGGCTTATGTCCTGCAGACTTCAACACTTCGCTTAATAAAGTGACATAATACTGGTGACTACCATCTCGAAAACTTGGCAGCGTTAAGCTAATTTGCTTTGCCTGTAATTCCCCGCTGAGTAACAACACAGCAAGCAGCAAGACTATCAATAATGCATTGACGCTTTTTGCTCCACAATGGCGAACAAAGTTCCCTATTTCTGACAATTTCGTCCCTAATGTATTTCCCATACTAAGAGTATAGGTCAATTACTTACGCTTTCAAAATACGCTTCAGTCAACAACAAAAATCGGCAAGCGAAAAGCCTCGCTACGACGTTTCAATGAATGCTGCATCATTTGGCCCAATACAACAGCTTATGATTAGCAACGCGGTATAATAGGGTCCGTGACACAGAGCATTGCCTCTGGACCCTGACAAGTAATTATGGACACTCCTCCTCCCTCAAAGTCAGTACTTCATGGCCTTGTGGTGTCACTAATACAGTGTGCTCCCACTGAGCTGATAGCTGTCTATCACTAGTCACTACCGTCCATCCATCCTTCTCTGTTTTGACTTTCGCTGCCCCCTGATTCATCATCGGCTCAATCGTAAATATCATACCCGCTACTAACTTCAATCCCTCTCCGCGCTTGCCGTAATGCAACACATTAAGCGCTTCATGCATTTCACGACCGATGCCATGCCCACAATACTCACGCACCACAGAGTAACCATTTCGACGCGCTTTTTTTGCAATTGCATACCCTATATCCCCTAAGGTAGCCCCAGGCTTTACCACATTGATACCACACCACAGTGCATCGTATGTTTGCTGTACTAGCGACTGTGCTGCTTGGCTTGCATCAGACAACACATACATTTTGCTAGAATCTGCAATAAAGCCATTTTTTTCTAAGGTAATATCAACGTTGATAATATCAGCACTTGTTAAAAAGCGCTCTGCGCTTGGCATCCCGTGGCATACTTCATCATTAATCGAGGTATTTAGACTATATTTATAACCATATTGTCCTTTACTTGCTGGACGGGCCTGTAGCTCATTCACAATATAGTCTTCGACTACATCGTTAATTTGCATAGTACTAACGCCCTCTTTTACAAACTGATCAAGCATATTAAAGACTCGGGCTAATAGCTGTCCAGAGTGACGCATTAGCGCAATTTCAGACTCGTTTTTAATGATCACTTGGTTAGCGAGACTCAATGAGTATCTCCTCTAATGCCACTTGCTCTTTGCGCAACTGCTGTTGAATAATCTCGCGGTAACTCAACTGGGGATTAAGCTCTGCCAACATGCCTGTTTTTATCCAAAACTCGGCCTGTGCATTAATTGAACGAGACATCACTTGACTAGATTTTCTAAGCTCTTCGTGTAATTGATCTGATATTTTGACTATGCCCATAGGAATACCTCAGTGTTTATAAGCCACAAGATATACGCTTCATATATAAATTGCAACAATTCATATATACAACATATAACATATAACCATTTAGGTTTAATAAGGGCATAAACATGAGCTTATTAAGCCATATCAGACAACCTATGCAATAGCGCTGCTAGCAACTATTTTTGTAGTCAACAGTTAGCTAACGGGATTGCAATAATGCCCTATTGGCACCGCCAATATTGAGAAAAAACGGCGAGCTGGTGACTCATCAACCGTCAGTAAGGGATAGAAAAATCAGTGATAATTGCGCAGCAGGGAAGGCGTGAAACCTAGGCAAAATTTCAACAAAATAGATAACATCAAAGAGCGGTATCGACGGCTATTTGAAAAATAACTAGAGGGACTAAGATAATAGTTTTTAATCAGCAAGTCGCCGAGAAAACAACTCGCTGATAGATCCTAAACTCTATATTTGCTCTCCTTAGCAGCCTGATATAACCAAGACCTCTGCTGCCTATAACCAGCAGAGCCCCCAGTCTTGACTATTAGCTAATGTGTTCTTTAATCAAGTTCATCAAACCTTGCGTGGATGGATCAAAATCAGCGCTCTTATTTTTGATATCACTGCTTATTTCAGTCGCTAGCCGCTTTCCTAGCTGCACACCCCACTGATCAAATGAGTTGATGTTCCAGATAGCGCCCTGTACAAAGACTTTATGCTCGTAGAGTGCAATCAGCGCGCCTAAGTTGCGTGGCGTCATTTCATCCAAGAGCAGGACATTACTGGGACGATTACCCGGACAATTGACATGGGCTTGAGTATCGTTGCCTTGATCTCCCACCATAAATGCATTGGCCTGCGCCAGCATATTGGTAAGTAGCGCGAAATGGTGATCGGTATTATTTCCCCCGACGTTAAGCGTAGCGATAAAATCGACCGGTACAAAACGATTGCCCTGATGCAACAATTGGAAAAAAGCGTGCTGACCGTTAGAGCCCGTTTGACCCCATACGATAGGTCCCGTTTTGTAATCGAGCAACTGGCCATCAACATCAACCGACTTACCATTACTCTCCATATCTAACTGCTGCAAGAATGCCGGCAACTGATGCAACGCCTGATCGTAAGGGAGGATTGCTTGAGTTTCGGCGCCTAGAAAATTGATGTACCAAATGCCAATTAATGCCATTAATACCGGCATGTTTTTTTCAAGCGGGGCGTTGATGAAATGCTGATCCATTTCGTAAGCACCTTCAAGCAACTCTATAAAACCTTCGTAACCGATTGACAGCGCAATAGGCAAGCCAATACTTGACCACAGTGAATAGCGACCACCTACCCAGTCCCAAAAACCGAAGATATTCTCTGGGTTGATACCAAACGCCATTGCCGCTTCTTGGTTAGTTGATACCGCGACAAAATGCTTCGCCACGTCTTGCTCACTCGCTTGCAATAAAAACCAGCTCTTAGAACTGTTGGCGTTAAGCAGAGTTTCTTGGGTTGAAAACGTTTTAGTAGAGACGATAAACAAAGTGGTTTCAGTGTTCAAAGACTTTAAGACTTTACTAATATGTAGACCATCAACGTTAGAGACAAAATGTACTTTTAGACGCTCATGCCGTTGTTCTAGCAACGCTCGACAGACCATATTGGGCCCTAAGTCAGAGCCACCAATGCCAATATTAACCACATCAGTAATCTTTTTACCGGTATAACCTAACCATTTACCATCGCGTACTTCATCAGTAAAAGCTTTCAGTTTGTCTAAACTAGCCCGTACCTCTGGCATCACATCTTCACCGTCAACTTTTACCGGTTCATCGCTGCGATTACGCAGCGCTGTATGTAATACCGGGCGTTGCTCGGTGATATTAACGATATCGCCTGAGAACATTTGCGCTCGACGCTGACGCAATGGTGAATGCTCAGCAAGTTGCAGTAAACTTGTTAGCACTTCTTCTGACATTAAGTTTTTAGAGTAATCTAAAAATAGACCATCCAGACGTAAACTCATTTGCTCAAATCTTTTAGGATTCTTAATAAACGCATCTGAAATACGCTCATCTGTTGATGATTGCGCTAATTGTTGCAGTTTTTTCCATGTGACAGACTGACTAAGGTTATACATATAAAAGCTCGCTACTCTCGCTATTAGTTACTTTCTGTTACGTAATAATACGTAAACTAGATTGATTTATCACCTTAAAACATGACAATTTATCAAAAATCTCGGATGTTTACTAAAACACCCCTAATTTTCAAATAGTCTATTTTATAAAAAATTGGTCAATCGCCGACATACGGGCGGCCAAGTATGTGACAGCCCCCCCGACTAATCAACGGTTTGATTAAGCACTGTTTTCACAAATACTCAAATACTCAGCCACTACACTTTGCATACCTTGCTCAATGCATTCAACCGTTAATACATGGCCAATTGAAACTTCCAATACACCTGCTATCTCTAAAAATTTAGGCAAGTTTTGCAAATCTAAATCATGCCCTGCATTGACTTCAATACTTAGCTCAATCGCCCGGGCAATCGCTTTTTGGTAATCGGCAAAAACCACTGCTGCTTGATCCCCTCCAAAGGTGGCCGCAAAGGATTCGGTGTAAAACTCTACCCTGTCGCAACCAGATTTAGCAGCAAGCTCGACATGTGCTACATCTGGATCTAGAAAGATAGCAGCGCGAACCCCCATACTCTTTAACTTGGCACAAGTATCTTGTACCAATGCCATATCCTTGGTTAAATCCCAGCCGTGATCAGAAGTCAATTGATCTGGTGCATCGGGCACTAAGGTACATTGAGTGGGTTTTATTGCCTCCACCAGTGCCATAAAGTCTGCTGATGGGTAGCCTTCTATATTATATTCGACAGCTTCATTACCCCGTAACAAATCGCCTAAATCATAAGCATCCTGCTGAGTTATATGGCGCTCGTCTTGCCTTGGATGGACAGTGATACCTTGTACACCTAATGCCATAAACTTCTGTGCGAAGCTAACCACATTCGGAAAATCTCGGCCTCGTGAATTTCTTAGTAAGGCGATTTTATTTAAATTAACACTTAGTTTGGTCATTTCTTTGATCTCATTCCTATAGAGGCTATCCAGTAGTGGGATAGTAGCAAATACACTGACAATGGAACATGAGAGTTGATCATTTTTACAAACTAGGAATTTATCGGTCTTGGCCAATGATCCAAGGACAAGTAAAATTGAGACGGATTACTCTGATTTTAGTGTGTATAAATTGTCATTGGCAATTGCTGGTCGCCAGCATTAACTGCGAAAAGGCACGGAGTCTTGCTAATAATAGACCTCGCAGAAAAGAGAACTATCACAATTACAGTCCATTTATAACTACGCTCAGTAAATTGACGTTAAGCGCAAAAAGACTCTTGGCGCTATTTACGCCTAATAATTTCAAGGGTGCAAAAATGCACATTCATTGCGCAATAACAATCCTTGTTTGGCCTAGACTCCTCCCCTAAGCTGCGCCTACCAAGACTTAATGCTAATTTGGAGTAAACAATGATTATAAAGACTAGTATCATCTCAAGCGCAATACTCGCTGCGATGAGCCTGCAAGTTCAGGCCGCTGATCTTAGCGGCGGCTTCTTTGCGGACAGCAAAGCTGATTTAAATCTACGTAGCTATTATTTTAACCGCGATAAAATCGGCCAATCAGATGCAAAAGCCCTATCACAAGGTGTACGTTTAAATTTCGAATCAGGCTACATCAATAACGTTATTGGTTTTGATGCCTCTTTGTTTTCATCTTTAAAACTCAATGGCGAACAAGGACACGGTGGCACTGGCTTATTGCGTAGTGATGGCGACTCGCAAAAGAGCTATACCAAGATCGGTCAAGCGTATATCAAAGCCAAACTGGGAGAGAACAGCGAGCTTAAAGCGGGTCGTATTGTGCTGAACACTCCACTACTTAACGATTCTGACTCACGCTCTACGCCCAGCTCCACTCAGGCGGTAGTTGCTACCACTCAAATACAAGGTGCTGACCTCTACGCTATATGGTCAGACAGAGGCTCGTCAAAAACCAACCAGAGCTTTGATAAGTACACCGACAGCAATGGCGATGACTACGACGTTAAAGTCATTGGGGGCGGTTACACATTTGGCAACGATTTAAGCGTCAGCGTCGCCCATGGCCAAGCTGACGATGTATTACAGCAAAGTTACATCAATCTCGGATTCCCTTATCAAATCTCCGATAAAGTCGCAGTCAAATTTGATGTTCATTATTACACTGCAGAGTCAGACGGTATGGCACTAGGTCATGTATCTAGCGATTATGATAGCGACTTGTACAATCTCGCAGCACAATTTAGCTATGATACATCTAAGTTAACTTTCTCTTACCAAGAAGTTTCTGGTGATGCATACCAACTAGGCTGGGGGGGCGATGACGAAACAGGCTTCAGTACCTGGAATTCGGTTCAAAGACTCGACTTTAACAGAGAGGACGAACGCTCTTGGCAAGTACGCTTTGATCATAAATTTCAAGATATAAAAGGCTTGAGTTTTATGACACGCTACACCCGTGGCGACAACATCAAGCGCGCTCAAGCCGGTGATGGATCAGAGTGGGAACGTAACGTTGAACTAAAATACGCTTTCCAAGATATAGACGGTCTTTCTCTGCGCTGGCGTAATTCAACTGTTCGCTCAAGCGAAACAGTTGACACTAACGAAAATCGCTTAATGCTGAATTACTCGTACGCCATTAAATAAGACACTTCAACATACTAGCACCTCAACCCCTTAATTGAGGTGCTCTCCCCCTAATTTCCAAGCTTACTTTGCCACCATTTTTTTGACGAAGAAGTAGCAGTACCCACCAATTAAAATAGACGCAATAAAATCAATGACTGGAAAAGTCCACCATATTCCTATGACACCATATTCGTTTGAAAGCAGCCACAGCATAGGCAACAGCAACACATAAGTACGAAATGCATTCAATAATGCTGCAGGTTTGGCAAAACCCAGCGCTTGAAATAGAGCGGGGCACATCATGGCGATTCCGATGGTAAAAAAACCAATAAAAGTGATGCTGGAAATTTCTGAAGCAGCGGCTATTAACGCTTGATCTTCAGTAAATAATTGGAATAGCCATTGCGGTTTAAATATCATCAACACCGAACAGATAATCGCATAGGCGCCACTGGTTAATATAGAGACTTTTAATACTTGTGCTACTCGCTCATATTGTTTAGCACCGTAGTTAAAACCGGCAAAAGTTTGGAAGGCAATCATCATGCCTAGCACCGGTAAAAATATCAGCATAAAGGTGCGATTAAATATGCCATTACCACTGATTAACAGCTCAGCATCATCACCACCGACTGTCACTATGGCGTAATTCACGGCACTCAACATCACAGCGTAACCAGTGTATGACAAAAACACCGGCACCCCCAGACTAATGGCCTCAAGGTGTAGTTTTGGCTCAAATCGACACTTGGACCATTCAAATTTAATCAGGTGATCTGATGAGTGCAGTATCTTAATACCATAGACCAGTGAAATAGCCATCGACAGCACGGTAGCCCAAGCAGCACCCGGCACCCCCCAGTCAAATACAAACAGAAATAGCGCATCGAGGAAAATATTGAGAAATGAAGATAGCGCCAACATTTTCATCATTTGCATCGACTTTCCCTCTGCCCTAAACCCATCGGAAAAAACCCCTGAGCTAAAACTGATAAAGGTAAATAGTGCTATCGGGGTAATATATTGATCCGCATAGAATTGTAAATTGACTGGCATTGCCAAAAAATTGAAGATATCAACTTTAAACAACATCACCAATGCAGCAACAAATACACCGCTAATAATACTCAAGAAAAGTGCGCTGCTAAAAATTTTATTTGCCTGTTCATGCTCGCCAGCACCCAACTTACGAGACAAAATAGAGGCCATCCCACCTGCCATTGTCCCCGACAAACTAATCAAGATCATATGCAGTGGAAATACTGCTGTCACCCCACCAATTGCCGAAGTACCTACAGCACGCGCGATGAAAATAGCATCGACAAAATTATAAAGGCCATTGACCAGCAAGCCAAAAATAATAGGCATAGCCATACGCAAAAACAAACCAAACACAGGTTCTGTCAACATTGGATTTTTTACCGGGACTTTCACAACAGTGCTTTGCACACTTTTTTCATCAATATTCTCAACACAATCGCTGATTGCAGTCATTATTCTTTCCCTTGCTCTCGCATAATAAAAACTGCGCGTTTTTACGCCCAGCCCTCTCTTGTTATTATAAACATTTGCATCAATTGGATTTAACTAAACATCAAGCACAGTCCTCTTGCAAAAACCTTGCGAACCTATAGTCAGCGTAGTCATGATGACTCTCATCATTTGCCGCTTATCCTCGAGCCTATATAAAGCCTGTGGCTTACAAAAAACCTTCTGCAATACTGTTTTATAGCGAGCAGTGTACGTGATTCGAATGACAACAATTGATCATTTTTGCGCTATTGAGCCAAACCCGCAGCTTTATAACAAAAAGCCTCTTACTAGCGCTCTTGTATTTGCGTACATGGGGACATTATCTATGCGGAGTAGATAGCAGCGCTATGATGAGTGATGAGTGATTGGTGATTGGTGATTGGCAAACTCAAACACTCTTCACCTTAAATACAGACGGGAAACTGTCAAGGGACACTTAAATCGACGACCCAATTTTAATGCCCTGTCAGTTCAAACTACCCCGTTATTCTGATAAGTTCTAGATGACACTAGATTCTTGATGGGTTCCCGGATTCAGGCAATTAGGATAACTGCCGTCTAGGAATAACAGGCACCTTGATTTTTAAAATACTACCAAAGCTTTGTCTCGGAAATAGCTAAGGTTCTAAATTCATCATTCGCTCTAAAGCTAAATAAAAGATCGCCATCTTTATTTTTAAACTGTGTTCTAAAGCGCGCCTGTAATCTCTGGTTAAACCACTGCGCTGATCTTGCCTCTTCAAAGTAAAGATTGATACTTTTAGGCACTTTAACCGTTCCTGAATCTAATTTGTATTTATACTTTGTCGTCACTCTTTTCACTTCCGGCTCATCCGGGTTCGCTGGATTTAAACCCGTCACTATCGCTTTATCGACACTACCAAACTCGTTGGCGTTGCGCCGTAAATCCATGAAATAGATACCACTGCCAATAGGAAAACGCCCCATCATCGCCAGCAATGTATCCGCGAACTTAAAGTTAAGCTCACCCTCGTTCGACTGTTTATTCATAATGTCATAAGCTTTTATGTTTAGCTCTTTATCGACAGTTCCTTTCACAGACAACATGAAAGAGGTGTAAACTTGGCAAACTTTTAACAACTCATCAATTTCACTTGGCTCGTCAAACTTTGTATCCATTACATCTTTAATAAAAGCAAACCGCGCCGCCTGTTTCATCATTGCTGTGCGCTCAGCTTTTGCGACTAATGCTTGCTGTTTTTTGTCACGCTTTTCCGCTACTGCTTTTTTATGTTCAGCACTGAGTGCTTTGCTATCCCTTTCAGCGGGTATAGGGTCTATTTTCAACGCGGGGATACTTAAAGCACCCACCCCATAATGATGAAATTCTTTTGCATTAACAATACTTTGAGTACGTAGATTTTCACGATTTTGCTGGTCTAATAGATTGTTTTCACCCGATCTTGACAGAATTTCCAAGGACATCGGTGAAAAATACCCCATCTCTTTCAAATAAAGTATTTCGACCATGATTTTTTGAAATTCTAACAGCGCTGTTTCCTGCTCTTGTTTACTAACACCTCTAAATGGTGACAGTAAATCTGTCAGATATGCAGATTTAAAAGAAAAACCATCGCTGACTAGTTTCTCTAACAGCAGGGAAATTAAAGCACATTGATAAATAGGCCTCAGTACTTTACTGATTTCATTTCGCTTATCAAATTTTGAGTCATCTTTATCGACCGGATAATTAAGCAGTAAAGTCCCTAAAATTATTTCGAAATGACGCCGAGTATTTTTTTTCTCAATTAAAATATTGACAATTCCATCGATGATTTCACGATTATTCTGCTGCTCAGGTTTAATTAGCTCATCAAGTTTTCCTTTTTCGCGATTCAGCTCTCTAACCTCTGGACTATTTGACTCACGCTTAGTGTGCAGAAGTATTTTAGAGTCTAGATTGGCCGACTCAACATACTTTTTATCGAGCCCTTGCACATAGAATGCATCGACTTTATCGATTAACTGAAGCGTTAACTTTTCCACTTTAATTATTTTTCGTGTCGCGGTATTACTCAGCGTCTTCCGATTGCTAACAACATCGAGATTATCTTTATAAAAACTCAAAACTACTCCTCATAAAGCACAATATTCATAGTAAAGTGTAGTTAAATATTATTAATATATTTAGTTTGTGCCTCACTTTCACACTTTTCTAACTTTTATGCAAACCTAATCACAGAAAAACCCTTTTAAATCCTACTCTTAAATTAATTAAAAATTAATTGCGCAGTATTATTATCTAGTGCACTTTGGCCTTGATATCCGAAAAGAGAATGTTGCGGGGGGAAACATCAGGAGAGAAGTATTTGTGCTGTGAGCACTGATAAGGAGTATAACTGAAAAAAAGGCACAGACTGAGCTGCGCCTTGAACGCTCAGATTAGTCGCTACGTTCTGTGGTTTCTAACAAATGGTAACCAAACTGGGTTTTTACTGGCCCATGGACAACGTTGATCTCTTCTTCAAATACAACCTTGTCAAATTCAGGAACCATTTGGCCTTTACTAAATGTACCTAAATCGCCACCACTACGTCCAGACGGGCAAGAAGAGTGCTCTTTTGCCATATCTGCAAAGCTCGCGCCCGCTGCAATTTGTTCTTTGATATCAATACATAATTCTTCTGAAGCCACTAATAGGTGGCGAGCGCTTGCTGTAGGCATAATATTACTATCCTTTAAATAATAAAGATGATGAGATTTATATTAAAGTATTCATCGCTAAATTGGTCTAAGATAAATCTCTATAAATAAGAATTTGGTTGCGAATAATACCCAGCAATACAATAAAAATCCAGCAATTGCGGCACTTCTAGTAAAACGGTTGTTTACGCTCACTACTGATAATTCAAAAACAAGCGTACCAAACAAGCAATGCTTGGCTAAGCTATTAAACTTATTAGTAAACAAAACTAGCTTTAATAGATGAGGTTGATCAAAACAATTAAAACGACTAAAAAAAGTAACGTCATCACCCCGCCCGCTCGGATAAAATCCATTACCCTATACCCTCCAGGCCCCATAATTAAAGCATTTACTTGATGAGTAGGGAGTAAAAATGCGTTAGATGTAGCCAGCGCTACCACTAATGCAAAAACAGCGGGGTCACCTCCCGCCCCAATGGCTATATTGATCGCCAAAGGCACTAACAACACTGTCGCCCCGACATTAGACATCACTAAAGAGAAAAAAGTAGCCAGTATTGCCACCGCTAATTGCAGGCCCCAGATAGGCACTCCATCTAGCCATTTTAAAGTATTATTGGCAATCCACGCTGCTGTACCACTGCTTTCTACTGCCATCCCCAAAGGAATCAAGCTGGCCAGCAAAAAAACCGTTTTCCAACTAACGGCTTTGTAGGCTTCATCTATATTGATGACATTAGTAACCACCATCCCTAACGCACCGGTTAACAAAGCAATGGACAGCCTCACATCCGTAAAGAGCACCATGGCAATAGCAATGCTAAAAAAGGTCAGTGCCCAACCTACTTTATGCTCTCTAATCTCTTCTATTGGATAATCTTTGTTGACGACAATGTAGTTCCTATCACTTTCCAAACGCGACAGCGCCTCCCAAGTAGTGTGACAAATCAAGGTATCTCCAGCTTGCAACTTAATCGCACGGACACTCTCTCCTGCACCTGTTGTCTCACCTGCTCTGTGCAATCCCATCAGTGACATACCCGTAGTATTGCGCAACCTCAGCTCTATGGCTGACTTACCAATCAATTTGGAGTTAGGGGGCACCACTACTTCTGCAATGCCTGCTTTTTGAGCACTCAAAGCTTCTGCAAAGGAATTCATTTCTGGTCGTAACTGCAATGTGAATTTGCTACAAAAAGCGCTTAATTGAGCGGGAGAGCCCATGACTCCTAATACAGTATTAGCGTCTATACCTACTAATCGATTTAACCCGCCAGGCCCTATACGAAGACTGCCATTGGGAAACTGTGCAGCAATCATCCGCACCCCGTGAGGTGACTCTATTTGCTCTAAATTAGCCCCCACTAAATCGCTATTACTGGGCACTAACACTTCAATCAGTCCATAATCTAAACCGTATGCCTCTTTAAAATAGAGCATAGGAGATGACGATTCAGTCTCTTGATTCACTACTTTAGGCAAGACAAAACGTCCCAGAACTACAAAATATAACACCCCAACAACAATCAATGAAAGACCAATAGGCGTGACAGAAAACAGCCCCCAGAGCTCCATTTGATGTGCTTTTGGTAATCCCTGATTAGAAGTAATCAATAAATCATTTAACAGAATTAATGGGCTGGAACCTATCATTGTGATAGTCCCTCCTAAGATAGCGCAAAAGCCCATCGGCATGAGTAATCTCGATAGCGGCAAATTGGCCCTGGCACTAATACGGCCGACAACGGGAATAAATAAAGCTGCGGCACCGACGTTTTGCATAAAACTTGAGATAATAGCGACTGTCACTGACACTATCGGGATAATACGCTTCTCAGAGCTTCCTCCCGCCTTTAATATTTGCTGCGCTACCTTCCCCATCAAACCTGTTTTATCTAATCCTGCACCTATAATCATCACTGCGATGATTGATACAACGGCATTAGAAGAAAAGCCGACAAATAGTCGCTGAGGATCAACCAAACCTTGCTCTAACCCCATAAAAGGAGCTAACACAGAACTGAGACCTAGAAAAACCATCACCCCAATTGCCGCTATATCAATGCGCACTATTTCAAAGGCAAACAAGTAAATGGTCATTAACAACACTGTCACCATCCAGGCAATTTGCACACTGGGCACAACAAAACTCATGCCTAACGCAAATAGCAAAAAGATTGCAGCGATCAGGGATTTTTTAATACATAGCTTTTGTTTGATATAAAGAAGAAAAGGGATTTTTGCTCTCCCCGCTACTTTGGGTGTTAAAAACTGCTCATTAACAGCGAGCGAGCTTTCGGCTACTTTGGTCTCTGACATAGATTAAAAACCTTTAACAACAAGATCAATTGAGTAAACACAGATCAGCGAGGGATACCCTTACCGTTAGACTCATCTTCGCTGCGAATGCGACTGGCCTGCTAGCGTCAACTGATGTTTCAAGCTAACGCCCTAAGGAAAGATCAAGTAGCGATACCCTTGATGAATTTGGCAGTGCCTAATTTTTCTATCAGACCTCAGAATACAACTACACTGAATAACAGGCAGCGGACAATTGAGGCTCAATAGCGCCACTATTCCACCATTTTTTGGTTTGTCTTCGATCACCACCTTCTGTAGGGGCCTTACTCTATTGAACTCGTATAATTCCTTTTATTTAAATGGCTACACTCGCTCTCTTTTACTTATACAATGCCAGAGGCAACCATAAAGCAAAAAAAACCTCTGGGAGCAGTGATTACTATTCATACAACATATCAAAGCCTTACTGCAACTGCCAGCCATTACACAAAAAAGCGGATCAAAAAATAAATATTAACTAAAAATGAAGAAATTAGCCTGCCACAAAGACCACTGATATCTATTTCAGTACTTTTATAGGTTGTTATTTAAAGATTTTATCTGCCCAAAGGGTTAAGCCATTAGCGACACTGCCAAAGTGATCACCATCTATAACGGGGATCGCGCCTATATTGTGCTTTATCGCTTGACGTATCACGGGTGATTTTGCGGAACCACCGGTAATGTAAATCAGATCAGGAGTGACCTCAGCCTGTTTGATTGCCTCATGCATCAGCTTTATCATCGTATTTAATGGCCGGCGGACGGCCTGCTGCATCTGCTCGAAGTCTACACGGCAACTCAGATTGTTTTCTACAAAATCTAACGCTACTTGTGCTTGCAGTTGCTCTGATAGAGTAATTTTTGCCTGTTCAGCACATCGTACCAGTTGGTGATTTTGGTGATTCAAACGCATATTAATAAAGCGCTGTAATATCGACGGCTCGGTTGTTTCTAACAATAGTCGCTCAAGTGCCAAGCTAGTCTCGAGTTTGTTAAAACTTTGCTGAGCGCCCACATCATTGGTTGAAACACAATCCCAGTATGTTTGCGTCGGCATTGGTAAACCGTTTTTTAATAGCGATTTCATACCAAACATTGGCAATAGCGTATTAGCGGCTATCTGGATATCAAAATCATTGCCGCCTACCCGCTCCCCTACATGCGCTAAGAAATCAACTTGGCGGTCAATTTTTTGCATATGGCTAGGCCCCATACATACCATTGCGCAATCGGTTGTCCCGCCACCGATATCAACCACTAGCACCCGCTTGTTGTCAGTGAGTGATTTTTCGAAATCGACACCTGCAGCAATAGGTTCATACAAAAACTCGACACTGTTAAAGCCCGCTCTTTTAGCTGATGTCTCTAGAATTGCCAACGCTTGTCTATTTGACTGCTCAGCGTTAGACCCTTGAAAATTCACCGGCCTGCCAATGACTGTATGGGTTAATTGAGTTTCGCATTGCATTTCAGCACGCTGCTTTATTTGCATCATCATAGCGGTGACGATATCTTCAAAAAAGTCAATAAACGCCGGTCTTAAACCACTGCTACCTAAAAAGGATTTTACAGATTTAACAAAATACCCCTCGCCAGGCAAAGAGAAATACTGGCTAAATGCTTCTCGACCGTAAAAGAGTACTTGCTCATCAGAGGAGATACTCTCTTCGGCTCTAAACCTAGTGGCTAAATTAAGATTCAACATGCGTGATTGCTTATAAGCAGCTTGTTTATCGAGGCAATTTATTCCTTTAGCCACACTTTCGCAGATAAGCTCACGCCCCAGTGCATACACAGCAGAAGGTAAAAAAACTTCCTCGCCTTCTAGCGCTAATAGTTGCGCATTAGTCGACGTTGAATCCATCACACCGATTGCACAGTTGGAAGTGCCGTAGTCAAACCCAGAAATCATTGCCATACCTGTTCTTAAAATCAAAGCGCTGCAAAATATCATACTCCGATAACTTTTCCCTCAAAATTTTCCCATATTTTTCACTATTTAACACCGATTGCAAATACAGCTTAAATAGCACTCGACCTCAACCCTATTTGCAGGTAATTTAACATCCTCAAAATTTTTTTCGCTTCGGAGCATCAATGCAAAGCTTAACGCTAAAGCCTATTGCCAAGGTAGATGGACAAGTTCAAATCCCCGGGTCTAAAAGCTTATCTAATCGAATTCTTCTACTGGCAGCGATGGCCAGTGGGGAAACCACTATCACCAACCTATTAGACAGTGATGACATTCGCAGAATGCTTGAGTCCCTAAGCACGCTGGGCGTTAAATATCAGCTTAGCGATAACAACACACGCTGCATTGTGCAAGGATTGGGCAGTAGCTTTAACACCAGTAACACAGAATTGTTTTTAGGTAATGCTGGCACTGCCATGCGCCCTATCACTGCCGCACTTTGCGTGGGTGGTGGCGACTATGAACTAAAGGGCGACCCGCGCATGTACGAGCGCCCCATCGGCGATTTAGTCGACGCTCTTCGTCAACTAGGTGCTGATATTAGCTACCTAAAAGATGAGAACTACCCACCCCTAAAGATAGTTGGCACCGGGCTAAAAGGTGGTGAAGTATCGATTAAAGGCAGTATTTCTAGTCAGTTTTTAACCGCATTATTGATGGCGGCTCCCTTTGCACAAGAAGACCTTAGTATTGTTGTTGATGGCGAGCTGGTGTCTAAACCTTATATTGATATTACTTTAGACGTGATGCGCTCATTTGGTATTGAAGTCACTAATGACAACTACCAGCGTTTGAGTATCAAAGCAGGCCAAAAGTATCTATCCCCTGGCAGCATCATGGTTGAAGGTGACGCTTCTTCCGCCTCTTACTTTTTAGCGGCAGCCGCCATAAAAGGCGGAAAAGTTCGCGTCGATGGCGTAGGCAGCAAGAGCGTTCAGGGCGATAAATTATTTGCTAAAGTCCTAGAAAAAATGGGAGCAGAGGTCCACTATGGCCCCACCTACATTGAAGTCACCCGTAATGGCCCGCTCAACGCAGTCGATTTAGACTTAAATCACATCCCCGATGCTGCCATGACAATAGCCACTACCGCACTATTTGCCAAAGGTACTACCGCTATTCGCAACATCTATAACTGGCGAGTCAAAGAGACTGACCGCTTGTATGCAATGGCCACCGAACTTAGAAAAGTAGGCGCGAGTGTTATTGAAGGTGAAGATTTTATTGAAGTCACACCACCCGCTCACATCCAACATGCTGCAATAGATACTTACGACGATCATCGTATCGCCATGTGCTTTGCGCTGGTCGCACTTAGTGATACGCCAGTGACGATTAACGACCCAGGTTGTACAGCAAAAACACTGCCAAACTTTTTCGAGCTGTTTGCCAAGATCAGCCACGATTAAACAGCACCAGCAAACTGTTACCTCATCAGTGACAGTTTGCTTCTTCACTACTCTCAACCTTCTTCAGTTATGCACTGTTCTTTCCAATTTCGCCGGTATTCATGCGTCAATCAACACAATGACAACCTTCCTGTCGACTAACAGCCTTGTTCGTCCGACTATCAACAATCTCTTTGAACAACTCTATTGCCTTGAAATTTGCTGTGATTATTATTGCTTTAATGAATGTCAATGACACCGATATTTAACGACATTTAATAACAAACTCGAAAGCTTCACCCACAAAAAAGCCCCTGTTGTAAAACAGAGGCTTTTTATTGACTGACAACTGCGTTTATAGACGCTCTATTTCCGCTGAATCAGCAATTTCTTTCACAAAGATATTATAGGTTTGACTACCCATCCTGTTGGCAAGACTCGCCCCTATGGCCTGCAGCTCTTCTTCACTGACTTGCGATACATCTGCAGCATTAACTTTATCAACAATCACTACCGCTAAACTGCTATCTGCCATGATGACGGTATCTACTGATACTTTTCCTGCTGTCGGATGTGCGAGAGAAAAAGCTTTAGATATAATTGCAGCGGGAAGCTCACCACTATTACGTGCCGTACCGAGCAGTGATTTAAGCTCGAAATCAGCGGCAGATGCCGTTGCATCCCCAGTCGCTTTAATTTCTTCAACTGCTAGCAGTGCACGCTCTGTAAGTTGCTCTGAGGCTTTTTTAGTGAGTAGCGTATTTTCTATTTGCTCTTTTACTTCAGCAAAGGTTTTTGACCTAACTGGCAGATGCTCTGCAACTCTTAACACGACGGCACTCGAGCGATCAATTTCAACAGGCGCACTGTTAAGACCATCCTTAATCAACTCATCACTGAATGCTTCACGCAATACTTTAGAATTCTGCTGCAAAGGATCACTACCGCCCGCTCTTGAAAATGCAGTCAGCGTTTTAATCTCTAAACCAAGCTCAGCTGACAAATCAACTAAATCACCACTAATAAAGGCTAAGTCCGTCAGCTGTTCAAGCTTTTCAAGATAGAGTTGCTCGACTTTCTCGGAAGTTAAATTAGTGACAATGTCTGCTTTAACAACATCTAGCTGTGGCGCTACGCTCTCATTGATAGATAGCACTTTAATCAAGTGGTAACCGCTTTCAGATTGTACCGGCTGCGACACTTGCGCTTGCTCAAGCGCAAACAACACATCCTCAAAAGCTGCTTCGAAAGTACCTTTGTCAACCACACCTAAATCGCCACCATTTTCAGCACTGCCAAAGTCATTTGAAAACTCTTTTGCAAGTACTGCAAAATCTTCACCGTCAGTGATACGTGATTTGATCTTAGTAATTTTCTCAAGTGCTGCAGCATCACTGACATCGCTATTAACTTCAATGAGAATATGGGCCGCTTGACGCTGCGCTTTCGCTTCAAAGTTTGCCACTAACTGATTGTACTGAGTGTCAATATCGTCACTGCTAACCTCAATGGATGAGGCCAAATCATCTTTATTGAGCTGTACATAACTAACCACCACTTGCTCTTGGGTGTTTAAGTTATTTTTGGTCGCCTCAAACTCAGCATTAATTTCATCTGCACTCACAGAGGTTTGTGCCCGCACTGTCTCTATCGGCATAGCAAAGTAGCGAATATCTCTAGTTTGACGTTCTAGAGCAATGATTTGCTTTAAGTTATTTGGCAAGATATAACTGGATAGCGAAAGCCCTGCACGCTGCTGCTGGATAATTAGCTGTTTGCGAATATTTTGACGATAAGTGAGACGAGTAAAACCGACGTTGCCAATGGCCGCATCAAATTGTGCCGTATTAAATTTACCTTCCACTTGAAAAGTAGGCGTACTGGCAATGATTTTGTCAATCATCGCATCAGACACTAACATGTCATTTTGATCAGCTTCCACCAACAGAGCTTTCTCTTGAATTAAAGACTCAAGCACCATCGATCTTAACAAATTGTCATCTAAGCTACTTGGGTCTGCATTGGCCCCCATTTGCGCCAAGATTGAGCGTCTTTGCATTTGTGTCGCCTGATACAAATCTTGCTCGCTAATTTCTTCACCGTTGACACTCGCTGGCGCATTGGATCCCTGTGTTAAACCAACCAGAGAATCTACCCCAAACATCGCGAAAGTTAATACTATGAATCCCACAATAACTTTGGCGACTAACCCTTTAGAATTGTCTCTAATGCCCTGCAGCATGACTACACCTCAAAATCTAAAAAAATAACTACTCGACTAATGGATACACGTCTAACCAACACATTACCCGACTAGTCACTAATCAGCGGTACTACTTACAAAAAAAAGGCGTATTCTGATGAATACGCCTATCGAATAAAAAAACCCGGCCCCTTCAAACAGCGAACCCAGAATTTTCTATATGGCGGAATGGACGGGACTCGAACCCGCGACCCCCTGCGTGACAGGCAGGTATTCTAACCAACTGAACTACCACTCCTTAAACTTAACTTGTACTAATGTCTTACTTGTTTACCGCATCCTTTAAAGCCTTACCAGGCTTAAAGGTAGGTAGTGTCGCAGCGCTGATTTGAATCGGCTCACCCGTTTGTGGGTTACGACCTGTACGTGCTGCACGCTCTTTTACAGAGAATGTACCAAAACCTACTAACGCAACAGATTCACCTTTTGTTAAAGTTTCTGTTACCGCTGCCATAGTGGCATCTAGTGCACGTCCGGCTGCTGCTTTTGGAATGTCAGCAGATGCTGCTATTGCGTCAATTAATTCAGACTTGTTCACAGTTTTCCCCTTTGTATAATTGAGTCAATTATTATGTTGTTTCTGTTATTCTGGGCTCAGTATAGATACCAAGACACTTTATACCAACTCATAGAAAGGGGTGTCAAGCTCTGAACCCCTTATTCTACCTAGTTTTCAGATCAATGAGTGTTTATTTGTCCAGTTTGTGTTTTTGCCCCATCTTGTTCTGTTGCTAGCGTTTTTTTTGTGCTAGGCAAACTCGGCTCGGGCGCATAAGCTAGCGCGATATCTAATACTTCATCAATCCACTTTACCGGCATGATTTTAAGGTCAGCCTTGATATTATCGGGGATTTCTTTTAAATCTTTTTCATTTTCACAGGGGATAATGACTGTTTTAATACCACCTCGATGGGCCGCTAGTAGCTTTTCCTTCAACCCACCTATAGGCAATACTTGGCCGCGCAAGGTTATTTCGCCCGTCATAGCCACATCCGCTAAGACCGGTATTTCGGTTAACGCAGATACTAACGCTGTACACATACCAATACCGGCACTTGGACCATCTTTAGGCGTCGCCCCTTCTGGCACGTGTATATGCACATCTTGTTTTTCGTGGAAATCAGATTTTATACCTAAGACATCTGCACGCGATCGCACCACCGTCATCGCAGCTTGAATAGATTCTTTCATCACATCACCTAGTGACCCGGTAGTCACTTGACGTCCCTTACCGACAACCACTGAAGATTCTATGCTAAGCAACTCTCCCCCGACAGAGGTCCATGCCAATCCCGTTACTTGTCCTACCAAGTTCTCTTTTTCAGAGAGCCCGAAGCTGAACTTACGAACCCCGGCGTAGTTTTCCATATTCTCTGAATCAATCACATGCCCTGCGGTGATTGTTTTAAGCGCCAGTTCTTTAACTGCTTTGCGACAAATTTTAGCAATTTCACGCTCTAGAGAGCGCACACCCGCCTCTCGGGTATAGTAATGAATAAGATCTAATATCACCGAGGATTTAATTTCAATCTCTTTACTCTTTAAACCATGCTGCTTTATCTGCTTTGGCAGCAAGTATTTTGAGGCGATATTTAACTTTTCATCTTCGGTATAGCCCGGGATTCGAATCAACTCCATACGATCAAGCAAAGGACCTGGAATATTCATTGAGTTCGAAGTACAAACAAACATCACATCCGATAAGTCGTAGTCTACTTCTAGGTAATGATCATTGAAACTAACATTTTGCTCGGGGTCTAACACCTCAAGTAACGCCGAAGCAGGATCTCCACGAGAGTCCATGCCCATTTTGTCAATTTCATCAAGCAAAAACAGTGGATTTCGCACCCCCACTTTTGCCATTTTTTGCACTATTTTACCTGGTAGAGACCCTATATAGGTACGTCTATGCCCCCGCACCTCCGCCTCATCCCTTACTCCACCGAGAGCCATACGTACATACTGCCTATTTGTGGCACGCGCAATTGACTTGCCAAGCGAAGTTTTACCCACACCAGGAGGCCCCACCAGACAAAGGATAGGACCCTTCAGCTTTTTAACCCGCTGCTGCACTGCCAAATACTCAAGGATACGTTCTTTTACTTCTTCTAAACCAAAATGATCTTGATCCAATACTTCTGAGGCGCGTGTCATATCATGGCGCAACTTAGATCGCTTAGACCAAGGTACTTGTAACATCCAATCTATGTAACTACGTACCACTGTCGCCTCAGCAGACATTGGCGACATCATCTTCAACTTATCAAATTCAGCGATTGTTTTTTCCTTCGCCTCTTTTGGCATGCCGGCCTTTTCAATTTTTTCTTTAAGCTCATCTATGTCATTCGTGGCAGTACCATCAATGTCCCCCAGCTCTTTTTGAATCGCCTTCATTTGCTCATTCAAATAGTATTCGCGCTGGCTTTTTTCCATTTGTTTTTTAACGCGACCGCGGATCCGCTTTTCAACTTCTACTAAATCAATTTCCACTTCCATCAGCGACATTAGATGCTCTAGACGCGCACTGTCATCCAACATTTCAAGAATTTTTTGCTTTTCATTAAGTTTTAGCGACATATGCGCCGCAATAGTATCGGCAAGTCGACCTATATCATCGATGCTCTGCAATGAGGACAATACTTCAGACGGAATTTTTTTATTGACCTGCACAAAGCGTTCAAATTGCTTGAGCGTGGTACGCTTATAAATTTCACCCTGACCATCCTCGAGCTTAGAGGTCATTTCAAGCGCGTTTAGCTTGGCGGTAAAATACCCTTGAGTGTCGTAAACTTCAGCAACGTTTGCACGGAAATCACCTTCAACCAATACTTTCACGGTACCATCTGGCAGCTTCAGCATTTGCAAAATACTGGCCACTGTACCCACTGAATATAAGTCTTTGGCGTTTGGCTCATCATCTGACGCTTTGCGCTGTGCTAATAACAAAATTTCTTTACCACCAGCCATCGCCGCTTCAAGTGCCTCTATCGATTTTTCGCGACCGACAAACAACGGTATTACCATGTGTGGATAGACCACAACATCTCTTAATGGCAGTACTGGCAAGATCATTTCTTGCCCATCAGCTGCTTCTAACTGATCCATAATGATTTCCTCTTTGCAAACACCCCACAAAGATAAAGAGGTGTAAAACTTAAAAACGAATGTATCTTTAAATACTATTATTACTAAATCAAAATAATGTAATTGATATTATTTTTAACAAAATAACTAATTTGAAAAAGAAACATGTTAAAACGACTGGTGTATTAACATGCTTCTTAGGCTGAAATAAATATGGGGGTAATATTTTTGATTACAACAGGTCTAAATATTTAATTCAGCATTAAGACTGTTAATGAAGAGATAAAAGGCCCAATCTACCCATATATCAGGGTGAGTTAGCTGCAGGACAGTTGATAGCGTTTGTCGCGCTATCAATAGCCATTACTGGTAGTAAGCGTTGGCTGTGACGCTATGATCAGTTTCATCTTTAACGGCAACAATTCCCGGCACTTTTTCCAATAACGTTTTTTCAACGCCGTCTTTGAGCGTCATGTCTACAGCACTGCAACCTTGACATCCACCGCCGAACTTTAACACAGCGACTTGCCCATTCTCCTCTTCCAACAGCTCCACTAAACTCACTTCACCACCGTGAGACGCAAGCCCTGGATTGATTTCAGTGTAGAGAATATAATTAATTTGCTCCTCTAAAGGACTGTCTGAAGAAACTTTCGGCACTTTGGCATTGGGCGCTTTAATCGTTAACTGCCCACCCATTCGGTCTTCAGCATAATCGACAGTCGCTTCTTCTAAATAGGGTAGAGAGTTTTTCTCAAAGTAAAAACGCAAACGCGTTAGCTGCAAGATAACATCGTCTTCAATCACTTCTTCAGGCTTGCAATACGCCAGACAAGTTTCCGCATAAGGCGTACCCGGTTGAGTGACAAACATACGCACGGCTATACCTTCAACATCTTGCTTTTCAAGAAGATCAGCTAAATACTCTTCAGCACCTTTAGTTACATCTATATTCATTTCTACACCTTTTGCTCGTTACGCCCTGCACCGTAAAACCTGTTACATTCACATCAGGTCTTGTAACAAAATGCTAAGTACATCTCTGCATCATTAATTTAGTTATATTCATTTCACCCTAGCTTATTAGCTTCTTAGCGACTAATTTAACCCGATGTGGCGAATAGCCAACTGTAAGCCAATGCTAACATCCGATCTACAACACCCATTTATGGGGGCAAGAATACACTGAATAAAAAACCGAGTAAATCACTCAAGTATAATTTTAACATAGACTGGACACTTTAACCGTAATAGCGGTTACCCAGCCCCCATGAAAGTGTTTCTTTCATATATTTATGACCTTTTATTTTCCCTTCAAACAACTGAATAGTAAAAGCTTCTGATATACTTACACGCTTTCATCCAACCATTGAATTTCACTATGGAGCCTTGGCAGTTTTGACTGATCAATCTTTTGTATTTTCACTCTTCTTGATTTTCACCGGCGCCGCAGCACTCGCTTCGCTTGCTCTTTATACTAAACAGCCATTGCTTGTCGCCTATATTGTACTGGGAGCCTTGTTAGGACCTTATGGTTTCAGTTTAATTTCCGATACCAGCCTGTTACAGGACACCTCTCATATCGGTATTATCTTCCTACTTTTTTTACTCGGGCTTGATATGCAGCCCTCACATTTATTTGCCATGCTTAAAAAAGCCAGCTCGGTCGCTATTGGCAGTTCAGTTGCCTTTTTCAGTTTAGGTTTTGCGGTTAGCTACGTGTTTGGTTTAACCAACACTGAGTCGATCGTTATCGGCTTGTCGATGATGTTTTCCAGCACCATTATCGGTATCAAATTACTGCCTACTACTGTTTTACACCACCGCCATATCGGAGAGCTTGTGGTTGGCCTACTGCTACTCCAAGATATAATCGCTATCATTGTCTTGATCCTTATCTACGCTAACCAAGGGACCGGCCCACAAGAAACACTGGGAATGATTAAACCGCTAATCGCTATGCCGGTTTTAACATTCGCCGCCTTTAAAATGATTAAGTATATTATTCTGCCGCTTATCCAACGCTTTGATAAATTTCACGAGTACATCTTCTTACTGGCAATTGGCTGGTGCTTAGGCATGGCAGAAACAGCACAATTGGTTGGACTATCTGCAGAAATGGGAGCGTTTATTGCGGGCGTTTCACTAGCTTCAAGCCCTATATCCCAATATATAGCCACCCATTTAAAACCTTTGCGCGACTTCTTCTTAATACTGTTTTTCTTCTCAATCGGAGCCAGTTTTAATCTTGGGCTACTATATGATATAGCGATTCCAGCCGTGGTACTTGCACTGGTCGTTGTTACTTTAAAACCATTGATTTTTAAGTTCTTTTTAATGCGAATTAAAGAGGACACTTCGATGGCTTGGGAAGTGGGCTTTAGATTGGGACAAACCAGTGAATTCTCCCTTTTAATTGCTTATTTAGCGGCAAGCTCTTCAATGATAGGCATCAACGCCTCGCACATTATACAAGCCACCGCTATTTTAACCTTTTTACTCTCCTCTTATATTGTACTGCTTAACTTTCCCTCCCCGATCGCCATAAAAGACCACTTGCGACGGGATTAGTCACACTAGCACGCCTAGCTAAGAACCTTAAATTAGGGAAGCAGCCTGCTATTTACAGCCAGCTAAGCGTCATTAAGTACCGCAATAGGTTCGATACGAGAAAAATGATGAGGGCGCCAAACTCGAGTAAGCTTCGAGCCCCTCTCGTTTTTCATAAGGGTTATTGAGCACTTGTAAAAACTGCTTAAACGGCGCGTAATCACCCTCCTGCTCGGCCGCTTTAATGACCGATTCAACAATGTGATTCCTAGGAATATAGAGCGCATTGATTGTGTTCATCGCCGCGGCACGTGCCTGATTCCCAATGTTATCTCGCCTTAATCTAAGCTGCCAGCGAGCTAACCATTGCTCCATCACTGCAACTTTCTTAAACAAGATCGTTAACGATTTATCCAACCCTATCAGCCAATCCGCGAGAGCCCGAAACAACAGACTAAAATCAACACTGTGTTTTGACATTATTGCCAATAGATCATTAACGAGCTCCAAATCGCCTTGCTGCTCGTCTAATAAGCCAATCTTTTCACGCATCAAAACCAGCCATTGCTGCTCATAACAATTTTCAAAAGCATTTAAAACCTCGGTGGCCAAGACTATTGCCTCCTCTTCACCCTCTGCCAATAAAGGCAGCAAAGTTTCAGCAAATCGAGTCATTCCCCACAGTGCCATACTCGGTTGTTTCGCGTAAGCGTAGCGCCCTTGCGTATCAATCGAGCTAAATACTGCATTTGCATCAAATCCATCAATAAAAGCACAGGGGCCATAATCAATGGTCTCACCAGAGATAGCGATATTGTCAGTGTTCATCACGCCGTGCACAAAACCGATACTCATCCATTTTGCCACTAACAAAGCCTGCTGCTGACAAACGGCCTCAAGTAAACTCAAATATGGGTTATCATGTTTTTGTGCAAGTGGGTAATGCCTGGCAATGGTATAATCTGCCAGCACTTTTAACATAGCGCTATCACTTTTAGTTGCCACAAACTGAAACGTACCGACTCTTAGGTGACTACTGGCCACTCTAGCCAATACTGCACCCGGCAACATCCGATCACGCATAATCATTTCACCGGTACTAGTCACAGCTAACGCACGTGTAGTTGGCACCCCCAATTTGTGCATCGCTTCGCCGAGCACATATTCACGCAACACCGGCCCAATAACCGCTTTACCATCTCCTCTACGCGAGAATACCGTGCGACCAGAGCCCTTTAAATGGATATCAAATCGCTGCTTGTCTGTGGCTAACACTTCCGCTAAAAGCAGCGCTCTACCATCGCCAAGTTGCGGCGAAAAACCACCGAACTGATGCCCTGCATAAGCTTGAGCAAATGGCTCACCCCCCTTAATAGCACAGCCTCCCGACAATAAGGCTGCGATTTCACGCTCATTTAATTTGTCTACATCTAAACCTAAATAATTAGCAAGATCAGTATTTAGCACAATCGTTTTTGGCTCAGGCGCACTATCACCTAAAGTATACACATACAGCCCTTTGAGCTGCTGCGCATAACTACTATTGATATTTAATCCGGTGTTTAAACCGCTACTTATAGCTGACTCACTCACATTTTTCTCTCTGTATTATTCATTATCTAACCCTACCTGCTGCATATAATCAGCATAACCTTGAGCTTGCATTTCCTCTACATGAACAAATCTAAGAGAAGCTGAATTGATACAGTAACGCAAGCCACCACTTTGCTTAGGACCATCTGTAAAGACATGCCCTAGATGGCTATCCCCACCGCTTGAACGCACTTCTGTTCTCACCATGCCATGGCTTTGATCTTGGATTTCAAAAACGTGTTTATCTAAAATGGGCTTGGAAAAGCTCGGCCAGCCACAGCCGGACTCAAACTTACTACTGGACGCAAATAAAGGCTCACCAGTGACGACGTCCACATATATCCCCGGCTGCCACTGATTTAGCAGCTTACCACTGCCAGGGGACTCTGTACCATTTTGTTGCGTCACTCGATATTGTTCTTGATCTAGCTGAGCCACAGCCTCAGCGGTTTTTTTGTAGTGCATCATATTCACCTCTATTAACACGCATAATCTCTATAAAACATACAAGTTCGAAAAAACCTTGTGCTTAAACTTACATCACTGCCTTGGCTGGCGTTGATTTCACAATAGCTTGAAGAGTGGCAACTGACATTATGCAGCCGGCCAAATGTTTCCAGCGACTGCGTATAACTGATAATTTACACTCTGTAATCCGAGCATCCGCAATCGAGCATCTTGTAACACTGAGCAATAGCGCCATAGCCAGGCATTAGCTGAAAGAAATAGTGCATCCCTTTACGACACTCGCAGCTATGGGACGGCGGTATTTATCAAGCATAAACTGATCAAGCATTCAGCAGTAGAATTGCCGCTATTTTAACAATTTTTTGCTGACTGTTTATTAGGTTATTTTACTTTAAAACACTTAATTGCTGTATCCAGCAGAACACTACCAAGCAATGAGGCTTCCTGAGTAAACACTAACCTGTTGCGCAAAATCACAATTTGGCTATATTTCCTGTCCCTTCTCGATAATTAGCGCGATTGCCTCAACAACACAGAAAATCTATCTCAACTTTACTTTTTCTCGCTACGATAGGTCAAGCTCCTAAAGACACAGCTAAAGTACTTGAGATTCGACAATTCACTATGTAATTTTCAATAGTAGCGCAGCAATGTCCGCTTTGCCTTAAAGCCGCTAAGCTATCGACAAACTGCAATTACATCACAACAGGCAATGTGATAAATTACGACATAATCAATTTATAGGAAAAACATGAAAAAAATTCTCATTTTTCTGTTAGCTCTCATCGGTGCGACAGCAATCTTCTTCATAGTACTGGGATACAAATCGCACTCGGGTAGCGCACTAGGTCTTGCTAACAATCAGCTACAAATATGCCCTAGCACACCTAATTGTGTTACCAGCGATCATAAAACAGATACAGCACATTACGTAGAGCCGTTGAATATTCAAGGCAGTACCATCGAGCGTGCAATCACACACATCCGCGCTAGCATTGTTGAGGCCGGTGGCGACATTAAGTCTAGCCAAGAGAATTATATTGCAGCCACTTTCAGTTCATCGATATTCCAATTTGTGGATGATTTTGAAATCAGAGTGGATAGCACACAACAGAAGCTTCACTTTCGATCGGCATCTAGAGTGGGAAAAAGCGATTTAGGGGAAAACTTGAAAAGAGTGAACAAGGTTAAAGTGATTTATAATAAGAAACAGAGCTTCGGACACTGACAGCACAACCAAGCTTAGCTGTCCCGTATTTCAAAAAGAGTGCTGAATAATTATTAACTATTGCTATCTATCAGTCAGCACCATTAACTTTGACAATTAACTTTTTGATGAATTAGGCTGTACCTTATTCACTGCTATTAGACTTCTTCGATACGCCCTAGTAGCGCATTCACTTTAACCAGTAATTCACTTTGCTTCTCTTCTTGCTCTAACGCTTCTAACTGTAGCGTTTCGCTATCATCATTTAATCGAGAGAGCTGAGAACTGAGCTGATCTTTCTCTTGGCTAAGCTGCTCTTTCTCTTGTGTAAGGGTGTCTATCTGCGCATTTAAAGCAGCATTTTTTTCAAGTAATTTGTCAACAAGCTGTTCAATTTTTTGAAAGGCGGTATCTAACATGTAAAGATCCAAAATAGTAAAAATGATAAAAGAGCGCTATTTTATCAGCATCGTTAAATAAAGCTAGAGATGTGCCGACTCTAATGCACAAAGGGTTACAAAATAATCGACAGACAATAAAAGGATTAGTTTTTTGAACGCTGATAGAGCTCTAAGGGCAGCTGATCTGGGTCACTGAAAAAGGTAAATTTTTTACCGGTGTATTCGTCAACTCTAATCGGCTCCACTTCCAACCCTTGCTCCACCAAATAAGCGACCACTGTATCAACATCATCAACACTAAACGCTAAATGCCTTAAGCCACAAGCTTCTGGCCTACTTGGACGTTGCGGTGGATTCGGGAATGAGAACAGCTCGATTTGGCCGCCACAAGGCAAACGTAAATCAAGCTTGTATGACTGACGCTCTTTGCGGTAGTTCTCAGCGACTATTTCCAACCCCAAAATCTGGGTATAAAAATGCTTCGAGACAGCGTAATTCGTACAAATAATGGCTGCATGATGAATGCTCTTGAACATATTTTCTATCCCACCTGCCACACGACGGCGTTCAACTGCACCTTATTTACAAATTTGATTACGGCCTTGCTCTTTCGCGCGATACAGAGCAATATCAGCCGCCTTAAGCGGGTTAGTTTTAGTGCGCGTCACTGCTATGCCGCCACTAATAGTGACAGAAACAGACTCGCCACTGCCACCTTTGCCCCTTAATAGAGAGCCTTTTTTATTATTTTTAGCACGCTTTTTACTGCGCACTTTCATGCTGGCCTGCTCCACACTTAATCTTACTTGCTCAAGATATTGTTCTGCCACATCAATATCAGTGGTTGGAAACAGTACGCAAAACTCTTCCCCTCCATAGCGATAAGCAGTACCACCTTTTACTAAACGTATTTTTTGCGCCACCATTCGCAATACTTGATCACCGACATCATGACCGTATGTATCATTAAATTTTTTGAAAAAATCGATGTCCAGCATAGCTGCTGTATAATTTTTCTTGAGCTTTACCATGCGCTCATTTAACGCACGCCGCCCCGGCAAACCGGTTAACTCATCAATATACGCCATACTCAGAGAACGCTTAAATAAAGCCATCACCAACAGCAACTGATTGAGAGAGACCAACAAACTCAAATGAATTTCACTGATGGGCGGCTCAATCAACAGCCATCCAGAGAAAACCAAACTGATCAACAAATACGCATCGATCAGCATATTCTGTACAAAAAGCTTGATCAATAAATATAAAAAGCACAGCGAAAAAACCGCCAGCGCCGGTATCGATACGGTATAGCTTAATACCTCGATATGCGGCCAAGCGATCAACTGATGAAACTCATCCGCTTTAAACACGTAGGCAACTGCTAAAATACCTGGCTGGCAAAATATCAGCGCAATACGCAACAGTCCGGTAATACTGTATGTACCGCGCTCTCTATAAAAGGCGATCAACAACATATTAAGCGACATTAACACCAGCGCTAATTGCGCGTAGTGCACGTTAGCGAAATCTAATTTCAAAAATGTCCAGATAGACAAGCTAATCAGACCGGCAAACAGAATGCGGCTAAAATTAAAGAAGCCAACCACTAAAAACAAGACAGCGCTAATACCTAGAGGCAGCCAGGGAATAAAGAAGTGCCACTGTTCAGGTATTAACTTACTGAAAGGTAAAGCATAGACTGAGGCCGCTATGAGCAACATTGGCCATAGCAATAAGTTGATAGGTCTTACAAAATCAGGCACGTTCATTCCTTTATATAATACAAAAAGAGCACAGCCAACCACTGCACTCTATACTACGGCGTTATAACATGCCCAGTCACTTAAATAAACCAACAATAGAGATACATTAACTGCACTATTTTGACAGTTTTGATATAAACCTACGGCCAGTTAACTGCTGTTATCGTTTAGCTTATCTTGCCTAATCACCGCTGGTAACGCTAAACATCACTCTGAAACGAATAACGGCTTAACCCAACTAAGCGATCGGCCAATCAAGTGACACTCGCGAGAGTGGTGTTCTATCACAACAATCACCAACACACATCGTTTGATTTTTAGGCGCATTGATTTTATGTAATTGTTGCAAAAGAGGCCAGTACAAACCGATTAAAAACGGCTTTTATCCCGTTTTTGCCACATCTGTCTGGCTTTGAGTTGAGCACTGTCAAAATCAGCGCTGACCCCAAGTAAAATAAGGGTCGCTGCCAGCGTACTAATAAGGGCACCCTCACCGTAAGCATGCGCTATTTCACCGCGCCATAACTGAGGCAGCTTACCCACTTCTAACTCAAGATCTTTCACTTCGCGTTTAGCATAAATCCGCTGCCAACGCTCCTCTGATAGCTCGCCATTTTTGATCCAGCGAATTTCACAGTGTGCATCTGGGCGCATTTCAGCCTCACCACCATCACCGCGAATAGTTAAACTATTTTGCGTCCCCAATATCGCACTGGTTTGCTGATGCATAGGCGCATAGGCGGGATGAAAGACTCCGTCTACACTACACTTTGCCAACAGGGGATTTAGCATTCTACACAGCGTGTGTACGGGTGAGCGCAAGCCAAAAATAGCGCGCATTTGAATGATATCTGACACTTTAGGGGCAAGCGATGCAATGCCCATAAACGCAAAATTGTTAACTGCCAACTGCTCACTTACCTGCTGCCAGTTCTCACAACTGGGCAAATCAAATAGCGACAGCACATCTTGGATGTAGATCCGACCTGCAGTATGCCCTCTTGCGCCGTGCATAAACACTTTGTGACCATTCTCTGCCAGCAGTAGCGCTGTTAATAAGAACCAAGGCAATTGACGTTTTTTGCCAGCATAAGTAGACCAATCAATATCAACCACTAGATCATCGGGGGCCAGATTGCGTGAACGCACTGCCTGGACAAAGCCTGCCAACTCTTGCGGGGATTCTTCTTTTACTCGTAACAACATCAAAAAAGCTCCGAGTTGGGCAGGTTCAACTTGATCATCTAAGATCATCCCCATCGCATCATTAGCTTCTTCTAACGTTAAAGATCTAGAACCTTTTTTTCCTTTTCCTAGTATTCTCACATATTGAGCAAAGGGATGTTCTTGCACGCTGGCACCTACTATTCATAAATTCGCCGTCTATGATAAGCAGCTGATATTACGAAAGCAATTAATCCCTCAATATCATTTGCCAAGCCATGACATTCACCCCAGCTAGCGGGTATAATTGACCACCAACTGACGCAGATCAGTCTTCTTTGACAAGCACCTAACAGGCACACCTTCATGTCACGTAATAAAATTCAATTCGGCCGACCTAAAAAGCCCAAACCTAAATCCGAACTTATCCCTGTCACTATTAATAATCTTTCATTAGAAGGTCGTGGTGTCGCTAAAATTGATGGGAAAACCACTTTTGTAGAAGGGGCTATTCCAGGCGAACTGCTGACGGTTAAAATTGATAAAAGACACAAGAACTACGACGAGGCGAGCATTCAATCTATTCAAACCGCTTCGCCTTATCGTATTGAAGCGCCCTGCCAGCATTACAATCAGTGTGGTGGCTGCCAACTTCAACACATTGCAACCAACGCCCAGTTAAATTTTAAGCAACAAGCCGTGCTAGATATGCTGCAACGCAGTGCTAAAACTATCCCCGACAACATTATTGCCCCTCTCACATCTGATGGCTTACACTATCGTCGCAGCGCACGCATTGGAGTGAATAGACTTAGCCAGAGCCAAACGGCAATTGTCGGCTTTAGACGCAGCAACAGCAGCAAGCTTCTGCAAGTTACCAACTGCTTAATACTACCAAAGCAGCTAACTGGTCTTTTTGATCAACTGCGCGATACTTTAGATCAGATAGACAATGCCAAGGCCATTACCCATATTGAATACCTACAAGGCGATAACACTGGTGCACTGACCTTTCGCTGTATGGCGCCTCTGACAGACACTTCTAAGGCACTATTGATAAAAATGCTGCAGCCTTTTAACCTACAAGGCTATCTTAGATTCGACCACGGCCTTGAGCCACTCACTGACAACCACCTCCCTTTAAACTACGTTGTTAAACAGCAGGTACTGAGCTTTGAACCCGGTGATTTTCTGCAGGTTAATGCACACATTAATCAACAGATGATTGAACGCACGAGCCAGTGGCTGGCACTCACCCAAGACGATCATGTACTGGATTTATTCTCAGGCCTAGGTAACTTCTCTATCCCTATAGCCACCCAAGTAAAAAAGCTTACAGGGATAGAGGGTAGCGATGAAATGGTACAGCGCGCCACCGCCAACGCCCAAGCTAACCAGCTGCACAATTGCCAATTTTTTAAGGCAGATCTGAGCAAAAACATACAGCACCAAACTTGGAGCAAACAAACATACAATAAGGTAATTATTGACCCACCGCGCAGCGGTGCCACCGACCTTATTAGCCAACTATTTCAAGCCAGCGAAAAAGGCGAACGTTTACGCCCTACGCATATCGCATATATTGCCTGCGATCCTGCATCACTGGTTCGCGATAGCGCACTCCTAAACAAGCTCGGCTATAAAATGGATAAATTCGCAGTGATGGATATGTTCCCCAACACAACTCACATAGAATCAATGGCACTTTTTGTCCAAACAACCACCCCCGCGAAAAAGAAACCCAATAAAAAGTTGTTTGGCCTTTGATTAAAATACACTATCAAGATAGCGATTTATTGGTCGTCGACAAACCTCACGACCTACTTTCTGTTCCAGGAAAAGGCCCTGACAAACAAGACTGCCTGATCAGCCGCTTAGTTGCTCAAGGCCATACATCAGCTTTAATCGTACATCGACTAGATTACGCCACCTCTGGCTTGATGGTGGTGGCACTTAATAAAGCCACCCACAAATCACTGAGCCTGCTGTTTCAAAATCGCCAGATAAGTAAAGAATACCAAGCGCTTGTCAGCGGCGCACTTGTTGCCAATAGCGGCGCTATCAACCAGCCATTGCGCTGCGATTGGGAAAATAGACCACTGCAAATTGTCGATTATGAATGGGGCAAAAAAGCGCTGACCCACTGGCAAGTAACCGAGCGACTTAAGGACTGCACCCGCATACTATTAACACCAGAAACCGGCCGCTCACATCAATTAAGAGTGCATATGCAATGGATAGGACACGCCATTTGCGGGGATAGATTTTACGCACATCGCGAAGCTCTCGCACAATCAGCTAGACTGTGCCTGCACGCCTCTTTATTAGCTTCTATCCACCCCCATACCAATCAAAACCTGAGCTTTGAGACAGCTTGCCCTTTCTAAGCTACTGCTATTACTTTATCAGCCAAACAGCGCGTCATTAAGCCTATAAAAGTGACGCGAATAGGCCCCTGACTGATTATATTCAATCAATACCCCCCTTAAAATAGGCTTTTCTAGCTAATAAAACCCATCCTATGTACATAAGACTTGAAACCAATTTGAGCTTTGATAACGGCCATAGTAGTAAAGGGATTTTTGCCGCTATGGGAGATTTAAAGAAAAAACATACAATGAGCCTTGCCGAACACATTGCATTTATCCACACCGCCAACTGGTTTAACCACTACCTGCCAAATCCGCGCTGCTTTATTGGGCCATTTATCTATCAGATTAAGTTCAAGGCACAATGCTGGTTTAAACTAACCCCCATGTGTTACCTGTTTTTTATCAAATCTTTGAGCGTGGCCAGGCTGTTGCACAAGCACAACATTAAAGTCAGACTCAGACACTGTACTCAACCAAAGAAAATATTATATGAAGATAAATTACAAATTGTCACGGCGATCGCTGCCAAATAAAACCAAGTTTTACGGCATGCTAATAAGAAAAAATGCACGAAGAACAGGCGCTGCTAAGATACAGCACCTAAAATGGGAAACACTAGCACTCAATAACGGCAGCGAAAGGACAACCCCCATCGCTGCACAACCTACACTTAATCAATACCCCGCGTAGGTCATCTTTAAATCACCCTTCAATTAAACCGTAATCACGATCCAAAATCTCGATAATTTCCGCTTTCGGGTCAGCCGGCACTTGCACTTTTTTACCGGTAATTTTTTCAGCAATACCCGTATAAGTCTCACTCACCGCAAGAATTTGCGCTTGTGTCAACTCAATACTCGCAGCCATCGCCAAACGCTCAGTCATTTTGTCTTTAGCGAGTAACAGATCTGGATTAGGCACACTATTGAGCAACATTTGACGGAACCCTTCTTTTGAGTTTTCGACAATCTCACCTTGTTGGTAGGCTTTTTCATCCCAAATTCTTGATGAATCAGGTGTGCCTACCTCATCGATGTAAATAAGCTCGTCATTGCCCGCAAGATCCTTCACGTAACCGAACTCAAATTTAGTATCGACAAAAATTTGCTCGACCTCTGCTAGCTGTTCAGTAATCAGGTTAAAGCCTTCTGTCAGTAGCTTTTCGTAGAGATCAACATCGTCGACACTATTGAATTTAAACGCCTGCAAATTGTTAACGATATTGTCTCGACTAATATTGACATCATCCACTTCCGGCACTTCGCTAACACCAGTGATAATTCCTTTTGTCGAAGGGGTGATCAGCAAGTTCGCAAGCTTCTGGTTCGACTGCAACCCCTCTTCTAAAGCGATGCCGCAGAAATCACGCGTCCCTTTAGAATACGCTCTCCACATACTGCCAGTAATGTAATGACGGGCAATCGCCTCAACCATCACAGGCTGCGCTTGACGCACTATCCATATATATGGATGTGGCACATCTACAATATGATTGCCCGCCAGGCCGGCATCGTTAAACGATTTAAACCAATGAGCGGAAATAGCGTTTAAAGCAGCACCTTTACCAGGCACACCATTAAGACCATTCTCACCTTTCCAAATACACTCAAAGGCAGAAATCCTATCGCTAATAATCATAATAGCCAGCGGTGTATCTGCAGCGATGTTGTAGCCCTTTTCAGCAATCAGACGACGACTGTCGTCATCAGTCAGCTTATAGACTGATCGAACTTTACCACTGTGAACAGGACCACTTACTCTAATCGCTAAGTCATCGTTCACATCCATTACTTTATAAGTGCTCATAGGCTCTCCGAGTTTTCTCTTCTAAAAACTTCAACAAAATAACACCATCACTGGCAGTATTAATAAAATTTGGCTCTTTATAACAATTTTTCAGATCATCAAACAAAAAACACCCACAGTAGTGGGTGCTTTTGGATAGGCCTGTTTACGCTCTTGGAATTCTATCTTTCACCCTCCAAAGCAACTCTTCCGCCGGTTCTACTGCCGCTTCATCACCTTCTCGATCAAGCACAGTGACGTAAGTCGCTTTGCCCCGATAAGTTAATTTTAACTGATAACCCGCAGTTAACTCATACAAGTTTGTGTCTTTATTGAAGAAACCTTTATTAAAGCCTCTATTAAAGTTGTAGATTACTTTTCCGCCTAACCAGACCTTGAAACCCTCTTGGTTTGCCGGGTGATTAGGGTCTGAAATACCGACTTCTTTTCCTGACTCTACCTGCCCCTTGGCACTGTAAGAAACTTGGTTTTCACTGGCACTTTCGCCACCAAGAAGACTAAAAGAGTTGAAAGTAATTGGCCCCCGATCACCGTGCAGCCATTCAAAAAAGCTGCGATTTTTTTGCTCTAGCGGCTTTAAGGACGTGAAAGTTAGGTAAAACGTTTTACTCAGCTGATCTTTAGTACCTACATCAATTTGGTTGGCGCTCAGCGATTTATCAACTAAACTCCATGCATTAGCGATTCCGCCAGACACTCGCAAAGCAGGCTTACCATTGGAGTTACGTCCAAATATTACCGCCCCTTCTTTAGCTGAGCGTTTGAAAGTACTCGCCAATAGGCCACTATTCTCAGAGCCATTAGTTGCCTTGCTCATAAAGCGCAGTAACTCGTACAACATATCAGCCTTGTAAGAGACATTGTTTGACTCACTGGCCCAATTGACCGCTTTAACATTTTGATCAGCTTTGTAACTGACATGCGCCATACTAATAACAGTACGCTGTGAATCATGATTGTCTTTACGCAGCTTAATTTGCAGCTTATTTTTGCTGTCGCCTTTCACATTTTGAAAGGTTAACTTTTTCACCCAGCTATCAACAACACTTAGCTGTTCGCCTTTAATCACTATCCAGTCACTATCAATAGTACCTTGTCCCGGATTAAGCTGAGAGATGCCCAGATTGTTAAATTCCATGAATTGTTGTGCCTTAGGCCATATCTCTTGAATGGGCGCATCAACAATAACAACCTTACCGTCTATTTGTTGTTTGATATTGACGGTCTCAGAACCAGAGTCAGCGTAAAAATATTCAGGGCGGTGCACACGATCAATAACACTCACACTCGAGACACCTTGACTCGGCACCTCCATAATATCTCGAGTTTGCTTAGCATTAAGCGCTGGCGGTATCACTAACCGCGATGAAGTCTTGACGTTCTGATAGGCTTTCGAGCGATCATAAACAAGACCATTTTTACCATACAAAGCATTGTCGGTTAAGGAGCTACAACCAGAAACCATTACTGCACTAATAAGCACAACCGCTGCGAGTGAGCGAGTTGCACAAACCCTAACATTTGTAGTGTTTTTATTTAGCATCAATGAGCTTGAACTAATTTCTTGAAAATCATTTTTCTTATGCTGATATTTCATACAACCTCGAGTCTGGTTTAGTGCCTTGGCCATCACCTTAATACCTTTTTAAGTATTGGCACAGATGCGCTGTTACGCTTTACAAGCACTGAATTCAGAGTAATTCAATATACATTCAAAGAGCATAGGTTTAATCAATTACTTTGATCGACCTAAGCTCTAAATGACTAAGAAGCCTGTCGAATTTAACGAAAATCTATTTTCTCACGACGCAAGGTCGAGTCCGACATACTCCAGCTTAAACTAAATTATTGTCCTGCATCGCAGCGAGCAAAGGTGCACGCAACGGTTCAGACAGTGGCGTTAGTGGCAGACGAATCCCCTCCTCCATTAACCCTAACTGAGCGACAGCCCATTTTACAGGGATAGGATTTGATTCCTTGAATAAGTTATTGTGCAATGTCATTAGCTGGTTATTAAGCGCGCGTGCCTGTTCAGTATCACCGGCAATCGCCAATTCACATAATTCCGACATGGCTTTTGGCGCAACGTTCGCTGTGACAGAAATATTACCATGCCCACCTGCCAACATCAGCTCCACTGCAGTGACATCATCACCTGAATAAACAGCAAAACCTTCAGGAGCATTGGCCACCAGCGAGCGATTGCGTTCAACATCCCCCGTCGCATCTTTAATACCAATGATATTAGGCACATCACGGGCTAAACGCAAAGTTGTTTCCTCTTGCATATCAGCGATAGTACGACCGGGCACGTTGTATAAAATCTGAGGAATATCAACGGCTTCTGCAATCGCTTTAAAATGCAAGTACATGCCTTCTTGGGTCGGCTTATTGTAGTAAGGAACCACTGACAGGCAAGCGTCTACACCGAGCTGCTTTGCCTCAATCGAAAGCTCAATCGCCTCTTGTGTGTTATTAGCCCCCGTACCTGCTATGACAGGAATTCGACCTGCAACTACACTGACAACACGCTTAATCACCGCACAGTGTTCGCTAGGACTGAGCGTCGCAGACTCACCAGAAGTACCTACAGCAACAATCGATTTAGTGCCATTTTCTATATGGAAATCAACTAATCTATCTAATGCCAACCAATCAATTTCACCTTGCCCTGTCATAGGGGTAACAAGTGCAACAATACTACCGGTAATCATTTTAATCTCCACACTGACCTTAAGCGCTAAGCTGTGGCCTAAATATTTTTGTTATCTGTATTTTGCTACAGAGGCACTATAAATTTCCCGTACCGTTTAGTTTTGATAAAAACCAGACTCTATCAAGCGAAAACAGTTACCATTTGGCTGGCTATTCTATATTAAACAACAGTCCTTTGAGTAGTCAAAATCCGTTATTATTTACGCTAGTTTTTAATCCGCTTATAAAATTCGACAAATTTGTGCAGCACCTCAGATAAATAACGAGTAATATTGATTTTATTTTTATTTATTTACGTATTTGGAGAGTCGAATGACCTTAACAGTCGGCGATAAGGCCCCTGTATTTAACTGCAAAAATCAGCGCGGGGAAGAGATATCTTTGCAGGCACTAACCGGTAAAAAAGTGATCTTATATTTTTACCCAAAAGATTCCACACCTGGCTGTACTGCACAAGCTTGCAATCTTCGAGATAATTTCACCTCACTCACCGAGCAGGATTATGTTGTTTTAGGGGTCAGTAGCTGTTCTGAAAAACGCCATAACAATTTCATTGCTAAAAACGCTTTACCCTTCGATTTATTAATGGATGAGGAGCAAGTGCTACAAAACCAGTACGGCGTTTGGCAACTGAAAAAAACCTTTGGCAAAGAATACATGGGGACGGTTCGCACAACTTTCGTCATTGACGCGCAAGGGGTCATCGAACAGATCATCAACAAAGTGAAGACCAAAGAACACTGGGAACAGATCACTCAAACCCAGTAGCCAACCCCTAAGAGACTGTCGCGCTTGATCGATGACTGCATGCAAAGCAGGTTAGTATCAAACCCGACAGACTCTACCCCAACTTAAGGATCATAATTATGTTCAGCCAAGGCAGTGCCGGCAATGTTATTGCCGCACTTTGCAGTATTTTTTTCCCCGGACTCGGCCAACTAATACAAGGAAGATTATTACTGGCAATATTTATATTTTTGACAGTGAGCATCGGCTATTGGTTTTGGTTTTTAATCTTTCCAGCCATTATTGCCGGTCTTTTGCATTTGTATAGCATCATTGGGGCCGCCACTTACAAATCAAATAATTAAAGAACAAGTAACTAACAGCACAACATAAAACAGGGATAAGTTTATGAGCAATATACAAACAGCGACCGGTAAGTGTCTATGTGGCGCAGTGACAATTCACGCAAAGGCGATAAATACAAACATCAGCGCTTGCCATTGTGAAATGTGCCGAAAGTGGTCAGGGCCATTGTTAGCGACACACTGCGGATCGCAGGTGAACATTGAGCCCACTGAAAAAATTGCTAGTTACACCTCATCAGCTTGGGCCGAGCGCGCTTTTTGCAAAGACTGCGGTACACATTTGTATTACCGGATAACGCCAAGTAATGAATATATCATCCCGATTGGTATCTTTCAGGACACTATCAATTTTAACCTGCAGACAGAAATTTTTATCGATGAGAAACCCGCTTGTTATAGTTTCGCCAATCAAACCCAAAAAATGACAGGCGCCGAAGTCTTTGCACTATACACACCGACATCCTAGGTTCACATGTGTTTCAAATACGCCAAATACTCATGTGAATGCCGCACTGTGGCGTACTCTCCGTTAAGATTAGCCAGAGACATAGCGTGTACTTGTGGCGCGCTTCGCAGCTGCCCCTCATAGTCAGCCTTGGCAAAAGTAAAGCAGGCATCATCCACCACTGTTACTTGATAGCCCAAGTTACCCGCGGTTCTTGCCGTTGACTCTATTGAGTTATTGGTAGCGCCCCCCACTATCGTTATCGAAGTCACAGCTAACGTTTGCAATCTGCTTTGCGTGATATTGTTCGCAAAGGCACAAGGCACTGTTTTTTCAATAAGGCACTCGCCCGCTTGTGGTACAAAATCAGGTTTGTGATCAAACCCCTGCTGCTTAGGCCAAAACACTGAGCCCACTTCTAAAGAGCGATGTTTAATATGAAATATCGGCCATTTCTTGGCTCGCCACAATGCCAGCAAGCTAAGCATCACTCGCTCTGCATCAGGGTTATTTCTAACCCCTAACTTAGGGTGATCAATCCCCTTCTGCTGATCAATAACAAACAACACTGAACCGATCATCAACATTTCCAAATAACAAAAAAGGTGAATTTAAAACAAAAAAGGAGCAGACAGTGCTGCTCCTAACGATTAATTCAACAGTCAATAAACTGCGATCACTTCCCTGTAATGTTTAAGCCACCACTTTAACCGGCTTAACATTAGAGCGACTAACCGCTGTCAACAAGGCTTGTAAAGTTGCATTTGAGGTATCTTCGTCTTGCGCCACTGCAGTGAATATTTCAGAGTCAATCTTGACTTGAATACAGGCAAGCGCTTGAGCATCAGTACCACTGTTTAGTGCATGTTGATCATACTGTAATACTTCTATTTCACAGCCAAAGTAGCAATTAAGGGCATCACAGATCGCCTCTAGCGCGCCGGCACCAGCTCCCTGATATTCATTACCTGCAAAGGTAAATTTTGCATTAACTTGGTGCGCTTCTGTATGCAGCTCATAACTTTGTAATTGCCACAACTGATCAACTTGTACAAAGTGTTGATCGTATATCGCTTTGATATTCTTTGATGACACTTCAACTTTGTGCTCTTCAGCGGCTTTCTGTACTAATTTACTCAGTACCACATGCATCCACTTAGGCAATTCTATGCCATAATCTCGCTCTAGTACTAGTGCAACACCCCCTTTACCACTTTGGCTGTTGATGCGCACAACCGCTTCGTATTCGCGACCGATATCTCGAGGATCAATAGGCAAGTACGCTACTTGCCAATGCTCTAGATCGTGTTCTTTATGGTAGTTGACAGACTTGCGAATAGCATCTTGATGAGAGCCAGAGAAAGCGGTGTACACTAACTCGCCGGCCCATGGATGGCGCGCAGCAACTGTCAATTCAGTACAGTATTCAACCACTTCTATAATTTCAATAATATTGGATAAATCTAATTCTGGGTCAACCCCTTGGGAATACATATTCATCGCCATAGTGACGATATCCATATTACCGGTGCGCTCACCGTTCCCAATTAGCGTTCCTTCGATGCGATCGGCGCCCGCCATCACTCCGAGTTCGGCAGCGGCAACACCACAGCCTCGGTCATTATGGGTATGCAGTGAAATTCGGACATTTTCTCGGTGAGCTAATTTGCGGCAAAAGTATTCTATTTGATCCGCGTAAACATTAGGGCTTGTCATCTCTACTGTTGAAGGCAAGTTTATGATGATGCGCTCGCGAGCACTTTCAAACACCGGTGCCCACTGCTCGATGACAGCGTCGCACACTTCTACCGCATAGTCCATTTCAGTGCCAGTAAAGCTCTCTGGTGAATACTGAAAATGCCATTGTGTGCTCGGATATTTTTGCGCGTACTCTTTTACTAACACCGCACCATTAACCGCAATCTGCTTAATTTGCTCTTTATCTTTGGCAAACACTTGTTGACGCTGCACCACAGAAGTTGAGTTGTAGACGTGGACAATAGCCTGCTTCACGCCATCTAAACTCTCGTAGGTACGAGATATCAAATCTTCGCGCGCTTGTGTCAGCACTTGTATAGTGACATCTTCTGGAATCATCTGCTCATCTATGAGCTTTCGTACAAAATCGAAATCAGGTTGTGAAGCGGAGGGGAATCCCACTTCAATCTCTTTAAACCCAAGCTTAACCAGCAGTAGAAACATACGGGTTTTCTGATCTACATTCATAGGATTGACTAGGGCTTGGTTGCCATCACGCAGATCAACACTGCACCAATCTGGCGCTTTAGTGATACTTTGATCCGGCCAAGTACGATCTGTTAACTTTACCGTGTCGAATACTTTATATTTACGATGATCAAACATGTGCTTGCCTATATTGTTAATAATAGTGAATGTAGAACCTGATCACAGAGCGCTGCGATCAGTGGCGATAATTCTATGATAATAGAATTCTAGCAAAAATCATTAAAGGTATTAATCATTTTCCAAGTCACGGATGGGTAAATTGGCTTAAGCACTTTAGATAAGTCTTATACGTTGTTAGCTTTTGGCCTCAACATAAGGACATTATAAGCTAATATCAGCGCAATAACTTAGCGCAATTTAGCCCCTGACCCCTATTTGCGCAATTTTACACAAAAGATTACACTACATAATAGTAATTAATTGCGCACATGGAGCCACACATGAAAAAAACATTCAACTTAGATCTGTTTGATCGGAAAATATTGCGCGAATTACAAATAAATGGTGCGTTATCAAATCAAGCACTCGCTGAACGTGTCGGCTTAACCGCCGCCCCCTGTTCTAGACGGGTAAAAAATCTTGAGGATAGCGGCGTGATAAAAAGCCGTGTCATACGCATTGAAGAACAAGCTCTATCTTTAAGTTTGTTTGCCATTTTGCATATCAGCATGGACAAACACATACCCGAGCGCTTTGCTGAATTCGAGCGTATAATCAGCACCTTTGAGGAAGTCATTGAATGCTATTTAATTACCGGACATGATGCGGACTATCAATTAAAAATTGCCGTTGCCGATATGGATAGTTATCATGATATATTACTCGGTAAAATCACCCGAATAAAAGGCGTTAGCGGGGTGAAATCAGCCTTTATTATGCGAAAAATCGTCGACACTACTGCTTTGCCCATGAAATATATTTCAAACTAGTTCGCATGCAGTGATACAACAGTCGCAAAAGCCCTTCAATTGTCAAAGATGCATGCTATTATTAACGGTACATTAATCACGTAAAGCTTCGACACCTCATGCTCTCTGAATGAATAAAGCAATGCTCGAAGCAAATTTCTGTTTCAATTTAAACGCGCCATATTTCAATCAAATATCAGGCTTTTGAATCCAATGAGACAGTCCGTCAGTATAAACAGCAAAGCAACAAATGAGCGCTTATTTCAGCAAAAGCCTTCATTTTAAAGGAGATTTCTATGTCGAAAAATATAGCCAAATTTATCAGTTTGATTATCAGCCTCTGGATCAGTAAAGTATTTTTGTTTTCTCTTCCTTATAAGTTTACCAAACACCCAGATACAGAGCACATATTCGGTACTATCGGCGCTTGGATGAGCGGTATCTTTTCACAGGGACTGGGTGATTTTTTTGCCAGCTACGCAGCCTACATTGTTGGGACTGCCGAATTAGTGGCATCAGCTCTGCTACTACTAGCCAGCGCACTGTGGATTTTGAACGCCCTCAAACTGTTAAATCCTCCCTACGAGTACAAACATCTATACTTTGTGGGCGGCTTACTTTCCAGCTCGATTATGGCTGGCGCAGCCTTTTTTCATCTCTTCACACCACTAGGTGTAGAAGTAATTCATCAAGGAGCCAGTGATCAGGGCTCGCTATTTTACGCCGCTGTATCCATTTTAGCGCTAGGGTTAATATTGGCATTCATCAACAAAAAAACTTCTTAACATTGGGGCTGCTGCCTCTCCCCAAATTATGTTAACGCTAAAGTATCCCACCAAAACCTAAGTCGAAGATTTTATGAAAAAAATTATTATCGTTGCGCTGGTGATGACTATCGCCGCCATTTTTTACCAACTTGGTCTCGATCAGTATTTAACCCTTGAGGGCATTAAAAACAGCCAGCAATACATTGAGCAACTCAACCACCAGCAACCAATTTTGGTTGCAGTAAGCTTTTTAATTATTTATGTCGTGATCACTGCCCTCTCCATCCCTGGGGCCGCTGTGCTGACCTTAGCGGCAGGGGCATTTTTTGGCTTACTCTGGGGAACAGTGATCGTCTCTTTTGCATCCTCATTTGGTGCGACCATTGCCTTTTTACTGGCCCGCTACCTATTTAAAGAATCTGCTCAACAACGCTTTGGCGACAAGCTTAAAGCCATCAATCAGGGCATTGCAAAGGAAGGAGCATTTTATTTATTCAGCTTGCGTCTTGTCCCTCTGTTTCCCTTTTTTATGATCAATTTAGCGATGGGACTCACGCCTATTCGCACTGCTACTTTCTATTGGGTTAGCCAGTTAGGCATGCTCGCAGGCACTTTAGTATTTGTTAATGCAGGCACTCAACTGGCACAAATCGACAGCCTCTCTGGCATACTTTCACCCGTGTTACTGCTCTCTTTTGCACTGTTGGGAATATTCCCTATCGTCGCCAAAAAGATCACCGAACAACTGCAGTCCCAAAAGGTTTATGCTAAATGGCAAAAGCCAAAGCAGTTTGATCGTAATATTATTGTCATTGGAGGCGGAGCTGCTGGCTTAGTGAGCGCCTATATTGGCGCGGCAGTCAAAGCCAAAGTAAGCTTAGTTGAAGCCAGCAAAATGGGTGGCGACTGCCTAAATTATGGTTGCGTACCTTCAAAGGCACTGATCAAAAGCGCCAAAGTTGCCGAGCAAATCCGGCATGCCAGCCACTATGGCTTAGACTTAAAACAGCAACCAACAGACAACATTGCCTTTAGCTTTAAATCCGTAATGCAGCGTGTGCACAATGCCATCGCACAGATTGAGCCTCATGACAGTGTCGAGCGCTACACCAACTTAGGGGTCGATGTCATTCAAGGCTATGCGACGATCATCGATCCGTGGACCGTACAAATAAAACTAAATGACGGCCAGACAAAACAGCTGACTACACGCTCTATTATCATTGCAGCTGGCGCCAAACCGCGCATCCCAGATATTCAAGGGCTTGAAGAGACAGGCTACCTGACCAGTGACACTATGTGGCAGGCACTTTCGCAGTACTCACAAGCCCCTAAACGCATGCTATTTTTAGGGGGTGGCCCAATCGGCTGTGAACTCGCGCAAAGCTTTGCCCGACTAGGCTCGCAAGTTACGCAAGTGGAAAAAAATAATCGCCTAATGCGCAGCGAAGACCCCGAAGTTTCACAAATTGCCTATCAATCGCTCACAGATAGCGGTGTACAGGTACTGACAGCGCACAGTGCACTGCGCTGTGAGCGCAAAGATGGCACTAAGTATCTTATTGTAGAGCACCAAGGTGCTGAAAAAGCACTGCCTTTTGATGTACTCATCTGTGCTGTAGGAAGAGAGGCGCGACTCAGCGGCTACGGCTTAGAAAAATTGGGCATCGATACCAAAAACACGGTTGTAACCAATCAATATTTACAGACCGCATTTCCCAATATTTATGCCGCAGGAGACGTAGCCGGCCCCTTCCAGTTTACCCATAGCGCCGCCCACCAAGCTTGGTACGCAGCGGTTAACTCACTCTTTAGCACTTTCAAAAAATTCAAGACAGATTATAGAGTAATTCCGCGCAGCACCTTTTTAGACCCTGAAATTGCCCGAGTGGGCTTAAATGAGCAAGAAGCTAAAGCCCAGAAAGTTGACTATCATGTCACTACCTTTGATATGAGCGAGCTTGACAGAGCGATTGTAGATGGTGCCACCAAAGGCTTTGTTAAAGTCCTAACCGTGCCAGGTAAAGATAAAATATTGGGGGTCACTATCGTTGGTGAACAGGCCTCTGAACTATTGGCAGAGTACGTACTGGCCATGAAACACGGCCTGGGGTTGAACAAAATACTGGGGACGATTCACAGCTACCCCACTATGTCAGAAGCCAATAAATACGCCGCGGGGGTTTGGAAAAAAGAGCACGCACCGCAGCGAATATTAAAGTTACTGGAGAAGTACCACACTTACCGTCGCTCGTGAGAAGATCTCAATTATTATCGAATACGCTGTCGTTTTAGTGACTTTGGAATATACAGCGTTCACTAAAACGACAGCTGCATCGAAAAGTGCACTGGCCAACGACTAAGTGCTAGCAGCTCTCAGCCAATTGATTTTTAGTATTCGCTGCAACGAAAGCAGTAATCTTTTACCCGTGGGTATATACCACTGCATTTTAAAAGATTGTTTATATGACAAAAATATTGAATCTATACTGGCTGACAGCGCGTAATTATAAATAACAAAATATGCTGTGGTTTTATTTACCAGACAAAACTAAACAGCCATTAATTGAGAGGTTAACTCCTCTCAACAACAACCAATCGATTTGTCACAAACAGTTGAGTCACTTTAGATTTGCGCCAAGTACCGCATCTTGTAAAATACCCCAACCACTGTTTTTGATTTTTTTACAAAGGATACTCTATGCTGATTCGCATATTGCTAGTCGCCACTTTTATCTTAAACTGCGTCAAGCGCTTAAAAGGACCTTGGCGTTATTTTCAAATCAATGCAGCACATTTTAATGAACAGCTGGGTATTTACTCTAAAAATGACATCGATATGCAAATCCCTGCCACTTGGCGCCTACCGCAAGTGGTAGATGACGGACTTATAACTCCCGACAACTTCCCTGTTTTTGTAAAGCCTGAGTGGGGACAAAACGCAGAGGGAGTTAGACGCGCTGACAATGCCAATGAACTTGCTCACATTCGCAATCACTGCATGAATGAAAAAACCGTATATGTGATTCAAGAAGCGGCCAACCAAGCGCGTGAATTTGAAATCTTTTATATCAGAGATAGCAAACATCACCAGCAATATGCGACGATCAGCGTCACTGAAACTTGCAACACTAGTGGCCAAGACCTCCCCGTGAACAGTATTCACAACCAACATACATTTTACAATTGTGTGACGCCCAAGCTTAGTACTGATGATTTAGAGAGCATCTGGCGTAGCATAGGCAGTATCGGCCAGTATCACTTTGCCAGAATCGGCGTGCGTGCTGACTCTTTGCAAGGATTACAACGAGGGGATTTTAAAGTCATAGAAATCAATCTCTATCTGCCTATGCCAATTAATTTAATGGATAATAGCCTGCCTTTTAAGGAAAAATTTACTTTTATTAAAAGTAGCATGCAACATTTATCACTATTAGTTGACACTATCCCAAAAGCACAACAAACAAAGCCAATCTTCTTTAGAAAGACGCTTTTCCAACCGAGAACTAAGTGAGAAACCCTATGTTAGGATTAAAGCGCCGTCTATACGCAAACATCAGCAAAAAATTCATGAACGATTGCAGTAGCTACAACTCACTTGAAGTTAGACGCGGCTGTCGCTCAAAAAAGCAAGCGCGCGCAACCTTTGCGGCCAATAATGTTCCACACGCCAAAGGTCAAATATTTTTTGGACCACTCGCCGCTTATAATTTTGTTAAAACCCATGGTTTTCCAGTTGTGATAAAACCTAATGTTAGTGGTTTTTCAAGGGGCAGCTATTTCCCAATTAACAACTATAAAGAGTTATATAAAGCGCTATTTTTGGCAAAATTATGGTGGCCAACGACTGTTATCGAGCAGTATTTAGAAGGCAAAAACTACCGTGTGGTAGTGATTGATGGCGAGATAATGTCGGCCATTGAACGCTTCCCGCCAACAGTTGTCGGCAACGGTGTCGATAGTATTCGGCAGCTTGCACAGACAGAAAACAACATCCGTGAAAAAATGGGTTTATTTCCAACGATCCATCCAATATTAGAAACAGAACAGACCATCAAACACTTAGCCAAGCAGGGCTTAACGTTTGCTAGCGTGCCTGAAAAAAATCAATCTATCACGCTCTTTTATCGCATCGCACTGGCCCCTGGTGGCACTATTGATACTGTCGATAAAAACAGTATTCCCGCTGACAATAAAGCGCTATTTTTAAACGTACTGGAAATGTTTAACGCCAACATCCTCGGCATCGATATCATCATGGAAAAAGGTATCGAGGTGCCGCACGATCAACAAAAATGCATTATGCTCGAGGTAAATTCGCGCCCTTATTTGAAAATGCACGATGTACCGCGAAACGGTGTAAAAGAAGATCTAACTCAATACTATCAAAAACTTGATAATCTCGAAATCGCGCAGTCGGATACCTATTAATCAATAATGCAGACAACCAACGCTAAAACCGCACAGCAACAGTTTTACCTGTTTGTCTGTAGCCATTCTTTTTTAATCGGTCTTTTCCCGTTTTTTCTCCCTGTTTATCTTTATAAACAGGGATTAAACATGTCTCAAATTAGCTTTTTTATCGCCGCCAGCGCAGTCACTTTTAGCTTAGGTATGTACGCATGGGACATTATTAAAACCAAGCTAACACCCCAGCAATTACTGGCAGTTTGTTACGCTTTAGAGCTTGTGTTGGTGACAAGTGTGATATTCACAGGCCCCAACATCAGCCAAACGCCGGCACTCGCCTATATTATCGCCGCCACTTACGGACTCTATCAATGCTTTTTTTGGACCACCCAACGCGCCTTATTCATACAGCGCAGCAGCGACAAAGATACTGGCAATAAGTACGGTAATTTTCAAATATTTGTGGTCATTTTCCTGAAAATCGGCGTCTTTATCGGCGGCTTTTTACTCGATGATCAAAATTTGTATCTGCTATTTATTGTCTCTATTATCACTATTGTTGGCAGTTACCTCGGTGTTAAAAAAATCCCCGGCAATCTCAACTGGCCCTTCCTTAAATGGCCTGTTACTTCTGTAAAAAAGATCATCCATTTCAAAGATAACTATCGCTCCAAAGAAATATTTGCTTTAGACGGGTTATTTCTCTTCATCGAAAGTTTCTTTTGGCTACTGTCACTGTTTCTTATTTTAAAACAGAGCTTCATGCAGTTAGGCTTAATGATTATTGCTATAACCGTGACGCTTTCGGTGGTTTTCTTGCTGTTAAAAAGCAAGATAGACAAATTACCAGAACAGCTTATCTACGCAGTTTCAGTGCTAGGATACGGTTTATCATGGGCGCTACGCGCACAGCTAGATGAAGATTTAGCACTTCACTATCAGTTTGTCTTCCTCTGCATCGTGGCTTTTTTTACAGCACTATTTAGGCTGGCATTTAATAAACGCTTTTATGATTTGGCGCTGCACTACCCCAAAACACCCTATATTTTAATGAAAAGTTATTATTCGCAAATTGCTTTGATGATTTGCTTTTTAATACTGGGCACGGTTTTTATAGGCCAGCCCATTCTAGACTCACTCAATCTTGGTTACTGGCTAGCGACAGCGCTGACCCCACTGTATTTCATATATCGCACCAGAAAAAAATAGCCCACGACACAATTAGCCGAACGTTAAATCACAGGCTTAAAGTACATCAGCAGGGCTGACAGATTAACTCGATAAATCTTATTCACGAAAGAACTTAGGGAAAACACTAGCGATACAGCGCTCTTAACTAGCAAAACCAGGAATGCCTTAATCTCGAGTGCGGTAATACAATTTTTTTTATTATTCCATCCAGTTAAATTCTTTTTTTAAGGCTTCATACTGGCCATTTTCACGAAGTATTTTTAACCCTTTGTTGAAGGCATCAACAATTTCCTGAGCTTTGGGCAATTGTTTAGAGACAATTATATAATTTGGCGATTCTGTAATCGTAAATCCAGATTGCTGAACCTCTTCTAAAGATGAGCCTATTTCTTGCAGTGCATTGACAGCATCACTGGAGATCGCAGCGACGAAGTCAACCCGCTTTGCCAGCAACAATTTGAAACACTGTTGCATGTTATTGGGCGTCTCACGGCGTAATAAATTTCGCTCCATCAGCACGCTTAACTTGTCAGAATTAACATACCCGAGTGGATTACAATGCACAGCACCCTGTAAATCATCTTCGTTTAATAAACTATTCACCTTGCCCCGCCTTGACCAAGCATAGAGCACTGTCGGATAGAAAGGGTCTGAATAATAAAAAAACTCTGCGCGCCCTATTGTCCAAGCATAGGGAAATGTCGCATGATATGCTCCTTCCTTAGTTAAAGTATATCCTCTATTCCACGGCAGCCAATTAATGTTATCAACCAAATAACCTGATGCTTTGAAGGCGCTCACCACTAAGCTAGTGACCATACCGCCACGAGGTAATTGAATTCCGGTAAACGGCGGATAATCATCACCCGTGGTTAAGGATAGAGAGGCAGTATCAGCTCTTAGAGTCTCTACAAATAATGACAAAATACACATCATTGGTAGTAGTATGTAACGGACAGACAAAAGGGTTTTTGAACCACATGAGCGAATTTGTATAATACACGAGTTGCATTCAATACTCATACTGCCGCCCCTTAGTAACACTGTTTAAAATATAATTTATAGTAAATTAAAATAGACCAAAGTTGCTATTTTTGCCATGAGGTATCATCTTAATTCAATCGAATTTAGCGCAGAGGGACTAACACTATTATTTATAAGCATCTATCTTGAAGCGCTATTAGCGATTAAGCATTACTGAAGGACAAGTACTCACAAGAACAATATCGAGAGTAACAGGCAAGCGCTACCCTAAAGTCTAAGACTGATTACAACTAATACTTTGGTTTTTGTGTCAATATTGGTATTTTCAGAAAGAGCACATACAAGCGAAATAGATTAGAAAATTGATCTACTCCACCCAGTTATATTCTTTTTTTAAGGCTTCATACTGGCCATTGTCCCTAAGTATTTTTAACCCTGTATTGAAGGCATCAATAATTTCCTGAGCTCTAGGCAATTGTTTAGATACAATCAAATGTAGCGGGATCTGCGTAACCACAAATTTTGATTTTTGAACCTGTTCGGGTAACATCCCAACGCCTGAAAGTGCATCCATGGTAGTGTTAGGCGTAGCAACGACAAAATCAACTCGCTTTAGCCGCAACATTTTGAAGCAACTTTGCATGTTATTGGGCGTCTCGCGGCCAAGTAGATTACTATCCATAAGCGTCTTAATTATGCCAAAATTTCCATAGCCGCGCGGATTACAATAAACCTTGCGGTGCAAATCTTCTGCAATCTTTAAAGTATTTGCTTGCCCAATACGAGACCAAGCATAATTTTTTGTGGGAAAGAAAGCGTCTGAATAATGGAACAGCTCTGCGCGCTCAGCCGTCCAACCATAGGGAAAAGTAGCGTGATATAGCCCTCTGTGTGCCAGCGTATACCCCCTTTTCCAAGGATTCCATTCTATTTCCTTAACAAAAAAATCGGACTTACTGAAGGCACTGCGCACTAGACTGGTCGCCATACCTCCCTTGGAAAGTTCAACACCTGTAAAGGGCGGATAATCATCGCCTGTTGTCAGCGTAAGCGAGAATCTCTCAGCATTGACCCGTTCCACGGATACCAACAGGATCAGTACCACTAACAGTAGGCTATATAGGCTCCGGAAATTATCATTAGTGCGAAACAGCCGGAGTTGCTTAACACCTGAGACTATGCCTGAGTCCATTTCCTACCCTCTTCGTCACTTTTATTAAAGAATACTATTGAGAATCAGAGCAGCCTATAGTACACAATTAAACAGACGAAGGAGCACAAAACCGACATACAATAGAATGCGCTACAGTGATCAATCTAGTTAAAAAACTCTTCATAAATGCTCATAACTTCACCGCTCTTTTTCATCTTGTATATTTCGTTGTTAAATTTTTTCACAAAATCTAGCTTGTAATAAAACCTTCCCTGATCACGGTCAGTAAAACCCATATACACTGCATCTTTAGAAATCACCGCTGCTTGTACAATGCTGTCTTTCTCTGCCACTGTTAAATCACCTGACTCCAGCATTGTCTTTATACGCCACTGCACTGAGATTTGATTACCCATATAACAATCTACCCTTTTACGAATTAACCTGAGTAGATTTTGCTGGGTCGTTTTGGCCTCAGCTAAAGTGATAGTGCCATCGCTGACAAGCTTTCTAAAAGCAGGGCCACCAAAACCATCATAACCGCTGTTGTTGGCCACTATAAGACCGGCGTAATCCTCAGGCCAGTTAAGCCTGGGCGTGTCGAGAATTTCTTTCCTGCACACCACAACCACGCTCTCATCCATAATAGAAATTGAGTAAGGCCATACATAGTGCCAATCATGACCATGATAATAAGGAGGCACAAAAGCAAACCCCTTGCCAATTTCAATCAATTTCTTAACACGCTGCCATGGGGCTGGGGTAATAGACAATTTATAGCCGTTCATGCGCTTAGAAATGCGCCTGAGAACTTCTATATATATTCCCTTAATATCTCCCTCCTCTACAAATACGTATGGAGGATGGCTATCATTTACCAAAATATTAACGTCAATTTCTTCTGCAAATGACACTCTAGAAAATAAAAGAATAACAATGATGCTAAAAAGCCACTTCAATTTAACCTCCTCCTTCGCCTAGTAAAAATCTTACCTAGAGAATAGATATATGACATATACTATTATAGCCAAACCACCAAGGGAAAAAGTCCTAATACTCATATGATTTTAATAATTAGCCAGCATTAGTTACCCAGGAAAATATCTTTAATCTATCCATTGAATAATTGCTAGAGAAGCATCTGCCGCTACAATGTTAATTTTCAACAAGCCTTTACCCACACGACAAGAGACTATTTCTATCTTGTAAGCGCATTGTGTTGATGACTTCAGCAACACTGATTCGCAACCAACTTACCATCTGAAAGTTTTGACTAAATTATAAATCCCTAACTTATCACCTAGATTACGCTAACTAATTATGAGACTCTGGCAGACGCTTTATCAATACATTGTCACTGTTGTGCTAGGTTTAGATGACAACCAAACATAAAACCGCAACCCAATAAGCGTCTTAGCTGAGGAAATCAATATGTCAACAACTTCATTATCAACAGGCAGTAGCTTTGATTTCCAAATTAACGCGTTACTATCAACTTTTCAATGGGGCAATACCAACGGCAATGCTGCCACTTTAACCTATAGTTTTCCCGAGGCAACCGGCTCAACTTGGAGATCAGACTATGCTAATGGAGAACCTTTTTCCCCAAACAGTTTTGCACCTTTAACCGATACCCAAAGGCAAGATTTTCGAGAAGCATTAGCTACTTGGTCCGATATTGCCAATATCACCTTTACTGAAACAGACGACACCGCTAGCCAAGGAGACATTCGAACGGCATTTTCCACTGCAGTGACTGATGGTATCGCAGGGTACTCGTATGGTGCTCCCGCCTTCACTGCAGCAGAATATAGCGACATGTTTGATAATGGCGATAGCCTTTATGCCTCTGCAGGTGATATATGGCTCAATCCAAGCGACCAAGAATTTAGTCAAGCATCGCAAATAGGCTTCGCAACTTTTGTGCATGAAATTGGCCATTCATTAGGACTAAAGCACCCTTTTGCTGTCGACCCTGAAAATCCAACCATTTTGACAGGCACTCAGGACTCAACTAAATTCAGCATCATGTCTTATACGCCTTACGATATTGGCTTCAAACAGAATAACGATAGTTTCATATCGGCAAGTGGCTACACTCCTATGCTCTATGATATTGCGGCCATACAGTTTTTATATGGAGCCAATACTTCCACACGCGCAGGCGATGATACTTATACGTTCAGTAATTCAGAGCCAGAGCTACAAACCATTTGGGATGGCGGAGGGAATGACACTTTTGACTTATCTAATCAAACGCTGGGTATGACAGTGGACTTAAACGCCGGCAATTACAGTTCAATCGGCATAAAATATGTTCTCGATGGTCCATTCATATCCAACTCCCCCGTCTCATCCGTAGAAAATATTGCCATTGCTTATAATGTAGAAATTGAGAACGCTATTGGGGGTTCCGGAAACGATTCTCTCACGGGTAATACACTGAACAACCGGCTGACAGGAAGTGCTGGGAATGACCTGATAAATGGTGGCGATGGCACAGATACAGCACTATATACAGGATCCAAGCAGAACTTTGTGATTCAAAAAACTGACAACATAACAGTGACTGACCAGCAGGGAGCAGAAGGGGCTGACTCTCTATCCAACATTGAGAGGATTCAATTTTCAGATGGCAATGTAGCGTTTGACACCAGCGCTAGCCAAAGTGCCGGTATGACAGCGCGTTTGATTGCTGCAGCATTTGGTCAAGATACGCTAGCAAATAAAGCTTATGCCGGCATAGGCATCACGCTCTTTGATAATGGCAGTACTTTTGATCAAGTATCACAACTAGCAATCGATACCGGCTTGATAAGCGCTTCTGCTAATGCCGATTTTGTCTCTACTCTTTGGTTAAACGTGGTCGGCAGCACGATTGATGCTAATAACTTGCAACTATATACCCAAGCGCTTGAAAACAATGAAATGACCCAAGCATCACTATTAACGCTTGCCAGTCAAACGGATTTAACCAGTGCAATCATTCAATCGGTGGGTATCAATGAAACGGGCTTTGAATATATTATCAGTTAGTCTGTTAAGGCACTCGCTATCTCGCCGGTTGTTATATCAAAAATGTATAAGATACTGTCGATCGTCTTTAAATAAAAATAATTAGCAGATAATGCCGGATGTGTATTATCTTTTGTCGCCAAAAATAATGACCAGAGGTTGCTACTAGCTTTGATATATCCTTAATTAAATCTTTGCTGGAGTAAGCTCTTAGCAAAAACCCATTTTTAAAAAACTCTACTGCGATATCCTCTTTTGATGGCTTCCTGCCAAAGACCCATGGACCTATTCTTATAAAGTAGTGACCGCCTTTAGATAAATACGCTTCAAATGAGTATCCCTCAACTCGCCACAGTTTTTTTAAACTACCATCATTTATTAGCAGAAAGGCTACGGCATAACCCTTGTTAGCGTTATTTGGCACCATTTTCACAAAATAGGCACTATGATCTGGTGATATGATATAAGGCTTCGATTTTGCAAGCGTGTCTGCAGAGGAAATTCCAGAAAAACCACATTGTAAGATAAAGGATGGTTATTGAATTCATTCTATTTACCGCTATCTTATTGAGGAAAATTAACATTCATTCATAAATGCATTTCAGCGCTTCAATTAACACTCCCTTTAACTTTGACTCTTGAAATTCAAAGCATAATAATATCGTTAAAAATCAACTTCACACCCACTCTCTCCTTAATAGGTTAAAGCTCTTGCTTAGAGTACATATAAGATATTTTCTATTAAGCCAATCAACAAAAATGAAGTCCTTATACTTAATTAAACTGAATGTTTTAGATAGCTGTTCTGTTGACTAAATATAACAGGTGCCCTTTTAGTTAGTGATTAATAAAATTTTAATCACCATCATATCCGGCTCTTCTCCAGGTTCATCAATAGTTCCATCTATCTGTCCCAGATTGAGTGCAGTTCTGAGTCTGGTCAGAGTAAATAGTTTAATTGGTATTTAAAAATCGCTTCTGTACTGACTTTCTCGCCACCAACAAAGGTGCTCTCCATTTGTTTCCTTATACCCAAAGACGCTACACCCGCGACCCCAACCTTTATCACAATTAATGCGGATGCCAAGTATGTGGAAGTTATAGCAAGAGAAAGACACTTATTTGCATCCGTTTTCTGCTTGTATTCAGCCTAGTATTGAAGAGAGCCTTTCTCATAGTTTTTATGATCTATTCAGAAATTATTGCATCAGTAATTCATCAGCTAAGTCAAAAAAATAGTAAATAATGTCTACAGCTGAAATTTGGTATCCAATACTACAAGAGGCTTGGGCCTACGCAGTACTTCATTATTTTAATTATCTAGCTAAACAGCCTCACAATCAAAAATTATAAGTTTTCAATCCACTATATGCGTATAGCAACTCCATGTGCAATTGTTTCAATTCACGATAATAACTACGCCCGAAATAAGCAACAGCAAACCTGTGACTTTGCCCATAATAGGCCCATGAGGTAAGTATTTTTCGATCAAAACATAGACTGCCAACCCACCGATCCAGAGCATATTCATCGCCCCACCGACAAATAACAGCACCATTAGAAACCAACAACAACCAAGGCAAAATGTGCCATGTAGCAGACCCATTTTAAAAGCACCTGTGCAACCGGGCTTCCAGTGACCTAACACAAACTGAACTGGTGTCCGACAGTGCCGTAGGCAGGCGTTTTTGATGGGGGTGAATTGATAAGCTCCTGCAATGGCCAGTAGTCCGCCGCTTAGTAGATTACTGGAAGAAGCCATCATGGGATCCAGCAACTCCTCTGTATTCAGGAGCCATTGAAGGGCTGTCGCCATCAGGCTAAATACGCTCCAGATCAGCAAATAACTCGCGGCGAATATCAAAGTAGACACTCTTTTCTGGATGCCATTATTGAGGGTGGAAAAAAGTAAAATCATTGGTGCGGCACTTGGCAGCATCATGGCGATCATCATCACCCACCACATGATGAACATGATAACGGCATCCTTAAATGACCAATTTTGCTGATCCATCGCCATTTTCATGGTAGTAGACATCTGATTGGACATAGAGGAACTTTCCCCCATATCCATGCCGGCTCCAGTGAAAAGATAGACCCAAGAGAGGCCTGTAACGAATATCAAACTGATCACCACGATAAAGCGATCGCGTTTTATGAGTGCTTCGAACATTGGTAATCCCCTTGGGTTATTTCATCTGTATCAAAGCCTATGCAGTTTGGCGCACAACACCTGAGCCTGTTAGATGCAGGGCTGCAAAATGCGCGTGGGTGTTATTGTTGCGTTGCAGCGAAATTTCGCCACTTGTTGTCGTTGTGCCACAGGCCACTTCTGCTTTTGTAAATTCAAATCCATTCGGAAGGTGAAACAACACCCGATGCGGGGCACCGCTGACGATATGGGGGATTGGTTTGATGTTTACATCAAAAACATCCAGAACCCGAGCAGTCCCGATTCTGTCTAGGCTGTTGATATCACAAGAAATCGGTTTATAGAGCGTGTCCAGCTTATTTGGGGCCATTAGCGAATAGATATACCACATAGTGGCCATTTCGTCGGTATCCTCACCCATCATGATCGCCTGAATAGCTGCTCTTTGGTCATCATTGGTGCTGTCCTCTATGACCAGCTGCATTTGACCGTTGCCTTCATGAATAGGGCCAGGCCATTGATAGACAGCCGCGGTTTTAATTCCATCCAGAATTACATCACCATAGTGGCCTTTGTGAATGTCATATACAACAGCCGCCTCGCAAAGGCCGTCTGTGGGCAGTACGCTAAACTGACATGGGCAACCAAAATTGCAGTTGCAATTAACCATTTCTGTAGCTTCAATATTCCAATTAATCATTTTATAATCATCCTGATTATGTCGGTATTGATGCATGTGCAGAGGGGCTCATAATGCGCGAAATATGCCGCAAAGCTTAGTGTGCACAAGCCAATAAAAAACCCGACAGATAAATTTCTATTATTTTCTTGATGCGTGGGCTTATCTCCTTTTTTCTTCAGTTTCATAAGCGTTTCGATAGCCTTTTTTCAGCGCGCAGGACTACGTCGGCTTCAATTGGTTTGAGTTTTCAAGGGGTCGAAAGCGGTTTGAGTATCGCTTGTGCAACGGACCCTAGATCTGTCGACGAGGAATAACCTATATTACTAAATCTTAATACTAACTAGACTCATCGTATTATCACGAACATAATGTATTCAAAATAAACTGTTGAATATTCAAGTTTCAATTTTTTTGCTTAAAACTGCCAATTTCTTATGTCAGAAATCGTTCATCCACTCTTAGCTAGAGGGATCATCTACTTGATATTTAAATGTACCGCTTGTCCTTTCCTAACCCCGTTTAATTTTTCAAGGCTTAAGCTGGAGTATTATAATCATTGCCCGGGAATATTTTATTACGGTAGTTGTAATGAGTGACACCTGAATTGGCACATTACTAAAGGACATTTACACACTCCAAAAAAACCTAAATACCTTCTTAATTTCAATAAGTTAACACAAATACTCGGAATAGCATATGACTCCAACTTTTGACATCTATCAAATAATAAATATTTATTAGCAATCCCCCAAGCGAGCATTTGCTTTGAGTGCCTAGACACTACAGGAATTATAGCTGCGACAATGACGGTGATACATTGGAATAAATCTAATTTAATCTCTACAATCCAAAAGTACTTTTTTTAGCATAGTGGCAAAGTTTTGTCTGCGCTATCCGAGGAGCTGGAATATCAGGAAACTGATAATAAGGCGGTCAGTATTGGTTAAACTTTACTGTTATGTAGAAACTGTCATGTCATTAATATAATAACCTGGGCGACATTCAAAACAATATCCGGTGTTTATGATGAACCATTGCGCTATATAGGTAACTCCTTGAATATTTGGCGATATACTTCTTTAATAGTGCCTGCGCTGCCATTTAACACATAGGCATGTTGCTGCGGTGTAAAGACATAAAGTTTGTCTGTCATATGTTCGAATGTGTCTTGAGATCCGTGTTGGACCATATCTGTACCTATGCCTGAATTAAGAAAATCTTTGATTTCAAAAAAATGAGGGCTGTATTTATGGATCTGCCCAAGGAGTTTGTCATCTATGACCTCTTTGTTAGCTACTTTCCCTGCGTGCACACCCTGATCGACTTTATCTACATCAATTAAACCGTATAAATCGTAATCTCCATGTATGTAGCACATATTCAGCTTGTTCTTGTAATCTTGACAGTCAGGGTCCTCCAGCCTAAAGTTTTTATCCGGTATATTTTGCACGCTTTGCATAAGACAGCCATAGTGATCGCTGTACATGTAGGTATCCACCGCATAAAAACCTGCCTGGTCCTGTCGGGGAAATACTTTCAGCTCACGCTCTTTGTCTGAATAATTGTGGATAAATTTCCTCCAGCATTCAGCCGCCTTTATCTGTTTCCTGCCAACAAATGCATTAGGTAACAATGTAGGATCTACCACCAATCCAGCACACGAAATTTGAATGCCGTTGACAAAAGCAGATTTTGAGGCGGTTTTCGGTTTGCAGTCAATTTCTTTGGGTACAAAATCAGGTATCCCTATATAGGGTATTGAATACTCGTTTGTTGCCCTGACAATAATAATATGATTAAAAGCTCTTGCGGTGGCTTTAAATACATCAACATCCTTAAGTCGAATTTCTTTTTCTTCGCCCCAGTTAAAGGGCTTTAAATGTCTACTGAAGGGTTTTAACTTGGGTGAGTAGTGCGAATTGCCTTCCATTGGCGTAGCTCCTAGATGTGGATAAATATTTGCCACGTGCCCGCGGCATGATTACGGCAAGGGTGATATGCAAGTAGAAACACATCCAAAGACCTAAACATTAGGACAATCTGTCAATAATAAAACGAATAGTACAGATATAAATACCATCCAATATTTAGTAAGTCTCTCCTTAAAATATCGATATACATAAAACTAACATTTTAATCCTGTGCAGACGTGTTTACAAATATAACTGGCGTTTGTAATTTATGACTAGCCATCTATATAATGGCAAGCCCTTATATGCGTAATAACTCTGACTGGGGGGGTAATATTGATCCAGTTCTAGACAGTCACGATACCCTTACTCCAGCAGTAAACAGAACAACTAAAAAAACGCGGCGTAATATGCAAACTGACATGTTCAATCTTTTTGCAGCTATAGGTACTGTTAACACGTTAAGATTAAATTATTACTGATAGACGCTTCTTGATGAGGTATAGGGTTTGCCAGTTGTGAAATGGTTATCCAAAAGAGGAAAGCTCAGCCGCCAGAATAAGCCCGCGGCCCCACTGCTAGAATCTATTTATATAGGGATCAAGTTTACAGCAAATACACCATGAACAAGCAGCAACGAAAGCTAATAAGCTCGTGGGGTAAACAGCATCCTAATACACAGAAAGATTGCGCCAGATTATTTTAAATAGTTATGCTCTAAGGTAATGTTAATCCGATAGCTGGTAAGCACTGTAAGAGGTCATTAGAAACATCACCACTTCGAAATATTATCGCATCCTACAGCGCCTGTTTTCTATTGATGTGAAGGGCCTAGATAGCGGTCCAGAATTTTCTCAATTTCTCCGTTTGATTTTAACTCTATAACAGCCTGCTGTAGTTTTACACGCTCAGTTTTTGTAAGATTAAAGCTACAAGCAAGATACATTTCTTTATTAACTAAGATCAGTGGTGATCCAAAAAAACTAGTATCAAACCCTTCTTTTTTAAAAAGGTATTTAAGTACTGGTATAGCACCTGCTACTGCATCCACTCGCCCACGTATCATCATCTTAATACCATTAATGTAATGTGGGGCACTAATTTTATTGAGTGTTGTATCATTGTGGAATTTATTATCAAAGCGTACTCCTAAGGGTACTGCAATAGATTTACCTTTTAAACTCGAGTAGTCAGACAAATTAGAGCCAGCTAAGGGTAATATGCCCCCAGTCATTTTATACCCAATACTTTCAACAAGATCAAAATTATCATTCACAAGTGGAGAGTTAGCAAGCAAAGAACAAGCTTTAAAATCAAGTAACATGGTGGACAATAATCGCTTAAGAGGGATAGGTTTAATGGGTAAACCAACCTGACTCAACTCCTGGATTTCACTCATAATATCTAGTAATAAACCTGTTTTTTTTCCTTTTTCATTCTCGAATGCATAAGGGATTTGGTCAATCACTAACATACGCACTCTGTCGTCTGAGCTATGGGTATTTGTAGATAGGATGAGCAATGAGCAGACTGTCATTGTTATCCGTATTGTTTTAAATACTGATTTCATAACTCTATGCCTGAATAATGGTATGAAAATTAAAACTAAGCTGGGGTTGTCATTGACGCTACAAAGCCGCTATTTTGTAGTTCATTCAAACGTGATTTGTTGTGGATATATATTCATATTTTCCCTCTTGTAGTCTTTCAGAACCGGATTATAGATGTTTCCTTTAATCCTCGATGCCATAAATGATACCGCTTATTAGAACATACTGTATAACGGCCCGCTTTTCTAGTTTTTCATCGGCTTCCCATTGCAGATGCTGAGTTTGCCAGAGCAGACAATACTTGAGATCCAAGGCAATCCAAAACCACTAACTGCAGTACGCTGCAAGGCGAGATAGATGTCGCCCCTACACAATATTCTGCTAGCGCTTGGCGATGCATTTTTCCTAACAATGATATCGTATTTATTGGCGGGGTTTTAAAACCGTATTCAGACCTAGACTAGGCTGCGATATGAGTTTATAAGTTATAAAATAGTCTGTTTCGTGGTCAAACATTGATGTTATTAAATGCTATAGCACCAGCTTATCATTGACAGAAAATAAGTTTTAGCATTTGTAACTAGCCACCTTATACTGTTTAAATTAACAGACTAAAACATCCTTCGAGCGTATCAAAGTGCAAGCTACCCTCCCCTTTCAGCTTTCCAAAACTTTTATATACTAAAAACGCTCTGCTTTTAAAATACTTCAAACCAAACAAATACTGCCGTTCAATTAAAAATGATTTTCTAATAAGATAATTTTAATATCAGTGGTTTAAGCACATTTAATGAACGGTATTGCGAGCTATCAATGGCCTACAGGTTATAGTAGCGTTTCATTTTAGGCAGTATAGCGGCGTCTGCAAACAGTTGAATAAAATGAAATAGCACACAAAACAGCACTGCATCGCCGACATTTTGGTTAAAGCTGGCCAATATGCTCACCGCCACAGGTAGCGTTTTCTGTGATGCAGTTAACGCTACCGCCACTTGTGCTCCTGTATCTATCGGCAGTAGCTTAGCCGCTATAATGGCAATCATCATGAGTCCGAAATGGACAATCACAGTAGCCAGTACTATTTTTCCTAAGGCGCTAATACTAATCCCGTAGAGAATTTCTGCCGAGGCTGATAAAGAGAGCCAAACAGCAACTATCACCATAGTTGAAGGCAGATAAGTTAAAAAGGGATGTTGTGGTGAAAACAAACTTAACCGCTTGGCAAAATACCCCAAAACAAATGGGCAGAGCACTAAAAGCACTAGCTTTTGCAGTAGCTCCAGAGGGTCTATAACAAAGTTAATATTATCACTGGCAGTGATATCCAGCATAAAGGGAATAGAAAACACCCCGAGAATATTAATAATAACCGTCATCATCAATGCCCAGCTACCACGGCCACCGGCAAGTTTAGTCATTACTATGCACGTAGAAAGGGTCGAAGGGACGACAGATTTGACTAATAAGCCCAATGTTAGACCTAAGCTTAACTGTAGCATGTTGGCCGTAAGCAAACCTAAAAATGGCGACACAACTAAGCTTAAAATGGCCGTTACAATTAAGGTATAAACAAAGGCCGACCCCCTAGGGAGCTCTTTTAGCTCCGTTTGATAGCCGTTGACAAAAAAGATGACAATGACACACCAGGGAATTAATCCCAGTTCTTTGAGAAAAATTCCCGGTTGAGGCATGAATAATGACACCATCAAGCTAACCAGAAGACCGACAGGTAAAAAATATGTTTTCATTATGGATACGACGAAGTTTTATAGGGGCCTGATTATAGCGGAAAAATTCTTTTGTAAGCTAGGGCTATGATCATTAGGCGCGGATATAATAATCCTTAGAAGAAACACTGAACAAGACTGTAGAGACTTTTCAGAATTTCCCAAGATGAAGTCTTTTAGCGCTGCCAAATTAGATTTAAAATTCCCAGCTTGATCCTTAATTCCAATAATCTTCTACCGAACATTTTCTTCAGTAGAATACTTCACAGTTGCTGTAACTGATCAAATTATCGGCGGTACCTTAAGTGCCATACAGTACAGTTGGACCCTTAATCT
>Ga0105358_10000005_pt1 | contig 77511 bp, 98 predicted proteins | sample GOMGulsemesocosm_5_FD_83509 | JGI IMG/M metagenome (GOLD analysis project Ga0105358, IMG submission 83509) | Methane-oxidizing microbial communities from mesocosms in the Gulf of Mexico - GOM15C Gulf of Mexico | ecosystem: Environmental > Aquatic > Marine > Cold seeps | place: Gulf of Mexico... | reverse complement strand
TTATGGTATCAATGCCGACTTACTAAGAAATACTATATCCTTCTGGTGTCCCTATATGAAGAAAATATAAGTGTCTCCCTGGGAGACACTCATAAAATCTGATTAAATTAAACCAAAACAAAGATACTACCTTGAGGTTTATGACTGATATCAACGTTACTTTCACTAATAATCAGGGTGAAAGGGATATTAGAATGACCAAAGTACAACAAAAATATCGGACTGTTTTCGTAGCATGGAGAGCGCAAAAATATTTTGCCGAATACGAGGGTATTTATCTACTTGCCAAAAGCATGGTGTAAGCAGGACCCATGCTTGGTCATGATTTTAGTGAGCGTAGCGGAACTATTGTAGACGACACAAATCTTAGGGAGTGCAGAGGATTAACGCCTGACGAATTAGCCGGACTCGATTGGAGCCAAATAGACCTACAAGAATGGATAGATCTCATGATGGCTAGTGGCATTATGCCTGATGAAACTTCAGAAGATACATTGACGGGTGACGGAAGGGCACTTAATAGTGGTGCTAGGGAATCAGGTGTAAGCCGAAATTTAGATCGGGTAACTGAAGGAGGAGAAAATCAATGGGCAGACAGGGCTATAGAAGGTAGAGAAGTGCTAAAAGTCGAGAACGTGGATTGCTCTTATCTACCTAGACCGTTAATGTGTGAGTATGACATACCAACTAATCCGTAATTGGTATGTATACTAAGGCGTTGTTATTTTGTTACTACTTTGTATTTTTCAATAGGTTCATCGGAAGCAGTAAAAAAAACAGTAGAACAATGCCCCGTATCTCTGACACAAACTACAGTCTCTAGTTTTTTTGATGGTAAGTTTACTGTAGGTTTTTTTCTAGGGTTTAAAAAGGACAATATTTTATTTTGCGATACTACCACAGGATATAAGGTTTTGATATAAGTGTAAAAAGTTTTAGACACATCAAGAAAAGCAATAAAACTATATTGATCTACATTTTTTGCAGCGACTATTGCTGTATAAGGGCTAGCTATAGCAACAGTAACTACAGCAAACCATTTAGCATCTGCTTCAGGAAGAAAATGAGCTTCTTTAGCTTTAATGATGCGAGAAACTTTAACATATACAGACAGGGCGCAAGGAGAACTCACTTTTGAGTTTTTGTATGCATCCCCAACAATAGAGCACGCTTCACCCGTTTTTGATAAGACATAACGAGATTCAGATCTGAATGCCCAATAAGGCTTACGTTTTAGATCTTTCGCATTAACTAAAGCGGAAAAGCGCTCAACAGCCTTATCACGAACATCTGTTTGTTCAACAATAGTTAAATTTTGTTTATCTACAGGAATATAAGTAACGTAAGTGGGGAGCTTAAATTTAGGATTATCATCATTTTCATGGTTTGCATTGTTATTCAACGCACCACCAATACCAAAAGCCATAAAACCGCCAACATAATCAAAAACACTTTTGGCGGTAGATTTACGGTATCTAACCTCATCAAAGTCATCTGCACTGTCAACATCTTTAAAGTATTTTTGTAAATCAGCACTTCTTAGCAAGTTCAGTGCTTCACTTTTGTTGTCATCCCAAACAAAAGGTTCAGTAATATATTCATCATCAACAGGCCCCAGTGGTGTTTTTGGCTTAGACGAACATGCCGCTAACAAAAAAAGAGTGGCGACTAGAAAAATAGTTTTAAATTGTAATTTTTTCATTGTTTTTCCTGATGTTAATTCAATGTGACAGAGCATTTTTGAGAATAGCATAAATAACACACGCCCATTCAATAAAAGCTTTATACCAACATAAAAAGTCATTGTTTAGAGGTCTTTATTCTGTAATTAGCTAATATTATATCTATAAACTAATTTCAGGTAACAATCAGTACAGCCATTGTATTAATTAAGATGGTTTATACGGAAAACAACGTAAATATAACGTATAGTTACAAAATCAAAACAAACAAACACTAAAAGGTATTAAAAAGTGAAACCGCTAATTTCTTTCTTTAAAAAAAACCCAAAAGAACCTGATAGCTTAGAGAAAACGGCATCAAAATGGGTAAGCAATAATTTTAAAATATCTTGCGTTAAGCTGGGGCTAATTATTTTTGTTGTGGGAGGAACCATAGCAACAAAAAACATACACGTAACCAAAAGTGACGGTATCGCAAAAATTGACGTTAAAGGCGTGATAAAATCAGGCCAGCCGACAGGGGATGGTAGCGTACTGGCTCAAAAATTCATTGAACAAACGAGAGACAAATCAGTAAAAGCAATCTACATTGCTGCAAACTCGCCGGGCGGCTCGCCTGTTCAAGCAGAGATTTTTTACAATGCAATTAATCAATATACTAAGCTACCTTTAAGTGAAAAAGACAAAAGCTTTATCGGACAAGACTTTTCGGAGTACGATCCATTTTTAGATAGCGAGAAAAAAGAAGAAGAAAACGAAGATAAAAAAAGTGATTCTCGCAAACCTGTTATCGCAGTTATCCAGGAATCGTGTACTAGTGCTTGTCTATATATGATAGCCTCTGCTGACGTTATTGTTGCACACAAATCATCATTAGTAGGCTCAATAGGCGTTCGCGTGGATACTTGGGAGTTTAGTGACTTAATCAAAGAATTAAAAATAAAGCGAATTTCATTAACGACCGGTAAAAACAAGGCTATTTTAGATCCCTACGTTAAAGCTGATCCAAAAGAAGAAAAACTTATTAGAAAGCACATGCTAAATCCTATGTTTGAAGCGTTTAAGGATGCCCTGTTAACGGCTAGGGGAGATAAGCTAGTAATAGATGATTCTTTATTTTCGGGTTTGATGTGGGCTGGTGTAGAAGCTAAAGAAAAAGGGCTGATTGACCAAGTTGCAACGACATACCAAGTAATTGAGGCAATGAAACAGAATTACGATGCAAGTATAAAGGAAACTAACCCTAAGAAATTCACCTTGAACTCGCTACTCGATGCCTCAAGTGTAATTGATTATGTTACAGAGGCTATCTCAAACACAAACATTCTAAAATAAAAAAGGAAGAAAGATATTGTGTTTTGGTGACCGAGTGTAGATATTCAGAAATGAATATCTACATTGTAATCAGATTAAGAAGCTACCCACACATATTTTCTATCTTTAGGTTTTGGGTGGTCAGAATTTAACGGATTGACAAGATACAAACATTCCATCATTATCGCATAACCGTCACTAGGGTAAAAACCTGTTTTTTCCTTGTAAAGCTCTAGCTCTTCGTGATTCATAGCTTTTCTCGTACCTGCGGGGTACAAAACATCTTTAATAGTACAACCGTACTCAGGCGGTTGAATATCTGCGTTCTTTTTAGAAAAGAAACTTTCTTGCGAATAGGCATTACAAGCTACCAGAAAAAGAGATGTTAACATTATTATTTTCATCATTTAAAATACTTACTCACCATCTGTTAAAACAAACTCTATTTGTTGAAACCTCCGACGACTCATTCTAAGAATAGAGTAGCGGAATCCAGCACTAACCTACTTTAGCTTCTAAAAGCCAGAGTGAGGATAATACCAACGGGTTTCCCGTTGTCGGGCAAGTATTTGACTTGCCTTGACTCCACAACTGCTTACGCAATTGCGGATAATAAAGCGTTATTATACCGCGTGATGCAATATTGTAGCTTGCATTTAAATCAGCATTATACCGTTTACCTGATGCAAAAACACAATTCGCATAGTTACTTTTATCTCGTTTTACTTTGCCTGAGCCATCATAGGCGTTGCTTGATGTGCCACGGGCATAAATATTTATGATCCTAATTCCTAGCTCCTGCGCTTTGCTCGCCACTCGACCAACTAAAAGCCGATGAAACCATCGATGAAAACGCGCTTTCATTCGGCTACGTTTTCTTCCTGCAGTTGGCTTCCATCCCTTTAAAGACTCCAGCACAATTGCATCACAACCAGAGACTTTAGCCATATCGACAATACCTCGGCTTATTTGGTGAGCCTCGTTATTCGCAAGCTGCTTTAATCTTCTGTGATCTTGAGTACAGAAACGACTAGGTAGCTTTGAGCCATGCTTTGTTTGCTTTTTGGCTTTCGCTCTAATGCGTTGCATTAGGTGGTATTCACGGTCTTTATCACTTCGATTAAAAAACTTTCTATCGAGTACAGTGCCGCTCTTATCCACCACAGCGCAAGTAGCTGCTGTGTTAATTCCTACATCTACGCCTAAAACAAGTCCCGAAAAGTCTTGTTGCTTTATTAGAGGTATCTCCAACTTACTTGGCAAACTAAGTGTCCATTGCTTACCCTTTAAGGTTAATAAGGGTGAAAGTCGCTTGCCTTGTTTTTCGTACCTTGTTTTACCCGTTAGCCTAAAGCAATGCCAGATCCAATCATCATTAACATAGACTTTAATGAATGCACTTGTCAGCGACTCATTAAACTTAATGCACTGACCTTGATATAAGCTTGGAAAGGTATTAGTTGCACAAGTTAACTTAGGAGGCTTGTTTTTCATGCCACTATTATCTAACCAATCATCGTAACGGGTATGGAATGATCTTACCTGTCCTACCGCATCCATAATAGCAACGCGCCTTAGATAACTTGGGAACTTGTAATATCGTTGGTGAAAATAGCGATGTTTTACTTCTGGTCGTTTGCTTGTTGGGTGTATGAGGTGTTCAGTGGCTTTGATCACTTCATTACCTTGGTAATGTTGAAAGTGCCTCCACCTTGCGTTAACCAAAACCATTAGATCGCGCACATAACATTGATACAAAGACAATGTAGCCCTCAACGCTTCGCGTTGCTTGCTATTTGTGTTGATTTTTAAGTTGTCTGATCGTACAATCTTCATATTATATACTCTATTAAATAAAAGATTAATGTGCAAGTAAAAACAACCATGAAAACCAAGAATAACAGCGCATACAGGTTGCACTACCATATTGTATTTGTAATTAAATACAGGCATAAAGTTATAAACCTAGCAATTGGTGAAAGAATGCGCGATATCTTTTCAGATGTTTTGCGTAAATGGTAGTGTGATTTAACAGAATTTGGCGCAGAAGGTGATCACTGTCACCTACTTATTGAAGCACATCCTTCACTGAATTTGTCGCGTTTGGTTGGTAACTTAAAAACGGTATCAGCGAGGCACATAAGAAAAGAATACCCTGAGCATTTAGCACCGTATTTTTGGAAGCCTTTGTTTTGGTCTAGATCTTATGCGGTAACGACAACGGGTGGTGCAAACTTAGATGTAGTTCGAGATTATGTACTATCTCAAGAAAGTCCGTCAGCCTAAACTAGCGACTCATTCAAAGAATAGAGTCGTAGAATGCGGCTGAAAATTGTTCAACGTGAATTTTGCAATCATCCCTACTTTTAATCAGAGTAACAGCTTCTAATAAGCTATTATTAGAAGAAATCAAGCAATCTAATACTCTTTCATTTTCAGCGTTTAAGCTAGCATCATTTTTTTTCATCAAATTTTATCCTTTTTTAAGTGGCATCTACAAAATAGAGCTAAGATCACATTAAATCCTCAACAACAGAAATATTGAAAGTTTCCTGAAACCAGTGCCATATATCGTAAACTGGCTCACCTTTTTCAAAGTGAATAAAGTCTTCATCAATATTACCGTCAACGCCGTTTTCATCTGTAGGAATGTCACCAAGTATTCTCCAAAGGTATTTAGCAACATCAAGATAAGCAAGTTCTGTGTCGTACTCTGCGTCGTGAATTTCAACTTTAATGGTTTCAAATTCACCAACCTCTATCTGAAATTCTTTTAATAATTCACAGTTAGGGCAATTAGCATACGGCAATAAGATCAAACCGTTTTTGTTTGAAAAAGAAATAATTTTTTCCATGTCCATGTTTACCTTTTGCAAGAATTAATAAAAGCTTACTTATTTTCTAGGTTAACGGGTTTATCCCAATCACAAGCATCTGAGTCATCGGTGATGTTATGGTGAATGATATTCCAAAAAATCATTGCGTGTTTATCAAAAAGAACATCATGTTCTCCATCTTCGTCAGCACTGTTTAACATACCAATCGTCACGGCAGTCGCTTGAAAGGTGTTGCCGCTATCCGATATATAAGGCTGCTCCAATAATGCGTATTCTTGCCGTGAACCGTCATGTACAGAACCGTTGCGAGCCTTACATTTATCAAAGAACGCTTTGTTTTTAGTGGTCATTTAAAATCCTTAATATTAATTAGTAGAGTGAATTTTTCTCAATTCTATGAGGCGATTAATAACTGATTTATAGTGAAGTGTTTTAAGGCATACAACATACTCATTAAATAACTTTAAATTATCTTTACGATTAGCAAATATAGTTAACCCCTTAAAAGCTTCTTTTAATTCAAATTCACTATCTGCTTCAATTTCTGCAATTGTATAATTATCACCAACTTTTAAGAAATGTTCAGCCAGTAAATTAGCTAATGATTTTTCTAATTCTGATTTTGGTATAGAATCTAAATTAAATGTTTCTGTTGCCATGGCTCTATCAAGGCACACAAGATCATAATTATCCACCTGGCATTGCTCTAATGGCTCAGGATAAGCCACAACACCGTGACGAACGCTAGTATGACAACTCAGGTTGCCAAATAACTCTTTTGCTTCATCAACCCCAAAGATTGCAGAAAAAGATTTAGGAACAGCGCCTAGTGAGGCAGGACGAAGCTTTAAGCCGTACCATCCTTTGATCCCACCGTTAATTTCACTTAATTTTATTTTCTCATTAATAGATAAAGACATTTTGTTTCCCGTAAAAGTTGTGTTGCTGAATATACTGCTATATTACAGGAACACTTTTTTAAGGTAACAACCGCTAAGGCAGTGAAAACTAGATTAATCGAATTCCCTAACGCCATGTTTTTTACGAGCGGCAAGAGTAAAGGTTTGAATGTTACTGAGTAGAGTATCAATATCGCTAATTGCATAAAAGGTAATAGTAGGAGTGGTTGGATCTGAAGTTAACAGCTCTAAGTTACCTAAACCAAAAACACGAAGATGAAACGGCTTACGAATCGTTTGGTCTTTAACACGAAACATTTCTATACTCTCGATAGTTGAAGATAACACGCCTGATTTAACCATGATCTTATCTTCGGTAAGCGTGTATTGTAAGCACTTTAACTCAATGAACTTAAAAGCAGGGTAAAGAAAAGCAACCCCGCAAGCCATATATATATTAGACCAAGTAAAATAAGGAACAAAAAGATCAGGAATCCAATAAGAAATATCAGGCGCGTAATAAAGAAAAAGAGACACACCTAAAATAGTGATTAAAAAAGGGAAAAAATTTAAAACTTGAGAAGGGCTTGCCTTCCAATTATATTCTGAGACATTCATTTTGTTTTTGATTGCACCAAAAGGCACAAACATCCTTAATAAGTAAGTAAGAAAAATAAGTATACCAAGCTAATGTTAAAATTCTATAATTAACTCATTATCAAGCTTGGCAAAGACAAAGGCTTCTTGAGCTACCCAATTTAAAAGTTCGTCTTTGTTTGTTGTCCATAATTGTGTTTTGTTATCATTCTCGTCACAAAACATCAAAGCCTTGTCCAAATTGTTACGAATGGAGTTCACAACAAAAAACAACAATGTATCGCAAAGCGCTTGTTTGGTTTTAAAATGAGGCACAGTCGCTTTAGAATCAGAGCTCAACACTTTGATTTTTTTTGCGTTAAACTCAAATATTTCATCTTGTATTTTCAAGAGAAAATCTTTTATTTTTGGGTTTTTTCCTTTGTAAGAAGCAATAAAACCAGTAAAAACGTGATTGTTTCTAGTTGTATCAAAGTCATCAACAATAGCTTGTAATTTATCAGAGACATCATTTAATCCATCGCCATCATTAAAGTCTTGTTTTTCGATAGATCTAAGTAACTCTAACTGGGCAAGATATAGATTTGCTTCTTCTGCCTGAACAACGTCAACATACCAGCTTTTAATACCATGTACTTCGCCCCACTCTAAACAGCTAAACTTTTCTTTCATTGGGTCTTTAAAATCAAAAGGAATATGCAAGGAAACTTTTTTTGATAGGCGTTCTTCCTTAGCAGTTTTTGCATCATCTTTGATTTTGTTTAACGATATAATGGACTCTTCATTATCTAAAACCCATAAATTTAATTTACCACCAGATCGCGCACCGACTGACCACCGTTTTGTGTCACCACAAAATTTGGCACTTGGTATTTCTGATTTTAACGAATCTTTTAGCTCAAAAGGTATCGAAATACAAAAACGCCCACCCTCTTTGAAAATCAATTCACTTTGTTTTAAAGTGGTAATCTTATGTTTTTTGGTATAAATAGAAATATCATCGTCATGCAAATAAGAAGATATAACGCAAATACCGATATTTGTTGTAGCAAAAAAAGCTATTAGGTGCTTATTGAGCGTTGGACAGTAAGCCGTCTTAACTTGCGTTTCGGCCAAGCAAAACGATTCAGAACGAGAAAAAGGGTGTTTTTCTGCCTGCAAAGCTGGCTGTATAATATCTATTTCGATATTACGCTTAGTGGTATTTCTAAAGGCTAATGTTGTTTTCTTATTTTTTAGAAATAACGAAATATCGTTTTTTAAAAAATCTATAATCAAAGTATCCATAAATAATCCTCTTAACATCACATAATAAATTCTAACTGATTATCTGAAGGGGCTTTAAAATCCACTGCGTTTTCGACACAAGTGAAGGTTTGTTGCCACTGCTTGTAGTTATCAAAACCAATGTGTTCTTTTAATTTACATTTTAACCAGTAGTTTTTATGGGCAAGATTTATTATGCCGTGTATAACAGAACTACTATCATACATCTCAAAGCAAGTATCATAATCTCGCTCGCCAATATTATGTTTGTCAAACAACTCATAACGTATTAAAGGGTGGTATAAATCAAAAATAAAAACAGTAGCAACAAAGTCCACTCTAGCCTTTAAGCTTTTAACGCCAAGTTGACCGGTTTTAGGCTTTAGGCGTTTTAACTTGGTAATAGCACCAGAGACTTTCACTTCACTCTTTGAGTTAAATAGAGAATCTTTAAATTGAAAATACTTTCTATCGCAAACAAAAACATCTTCCTTGACACCTAAAAGTAATTTAACCCCTGTACGTTCAACACTAGCGCTATGTGTTTTTTCGCAAGCGTCACAATAAAAGCCCTTTTGCGTTCCAACGCCATTACGACCAGCTTTATTGCCACTCGCAAAACCATGTTTTCTATTACCGCCCATGTCGAGCTCCAAAGTCATTTAATTAATATGACAGTATTTTATAACAATTATTTTTTAAGGTAACAATGAGATTAAGGTCTGAAAAAGTTAAAAACAACAAATAGAAATAAAAATAAAAAGGTATAATAATAAAAAAAAGAGAGTTTTGAATAAAAATGGCAAATACAGCGACAATTGAGCAGCTAGGCGCAATAGATAACGCAACAGAAAACAATTTAATTGTTGCCCTTCCAGGGTCAGGGAAAAGTTTTACACTAGTAGAAATGGCAGTGGCTATTTTTTCAAAGTACCCAAATGCAACTATAACATTCGTTACCTTCACTAAATTAGCCACAAAAGAAATGAGAGATAAGCTAAAAAGCAAGTTGACGGCAAAACAACTAAAACAATGCATAATATCTACTTTTCATTCTTTATTTTTAAATCAGGCAAAACCTCATTTAAAAGGAACCTTGTTAATTGGCTCTTCACACAGCGCAATGGTAATAAGAGCCATAAAAGCAACTGGTATCAAAATAAAATTTGATGAGGCGGCTAGCATAATAGATGAGGAAGGCCGGATACTGAGGGATAATGATGATATAGGCAATTCAGATGTAGAGTTGTATAAAGCTTATATGAAATTACTTAAAGACAATAAAAAGTATGATTTTAATGATGTTACAAAAATGGTTTGTCGCGGCTTAGCTGAAAACAGTGAAGATAGCAGCAAAGGTATAGCCCCTGTATCAAGTGATTATATTTTAATTGATGAAGCTCAGGATATGGATGAGTTACAGTCAAAATGGGTATACTACCATGGTAAAGCAGGCAAAAAAATTACATTGGTCGGTGACGATGATCAGCAGATCTATTCTTGGCGCGGAGCTAACGGATACGAAGCAATGGTTAATTTTAGAGATGAAAACGATGCACAAACACATATTCTTAGTACGTGTTTTCGTTGTACTCCTGATATATTAGGAGTTGCACAGGCTTTGATAGAACGTAACAAGGTCAGAATACCAAAAACAATGGAGAGCAAAAAACAAGGCGGTATAGATGATGTTAATATTTACGATAAAGAGACTAAATTACATCAGTATGAAGAGCTAACGGGGCTAATAAAGAAAAACCCTCTCGACTGGGTTGTTTTAGCAAGAACGAATAAATCATTACAAGAATGTGAAGCTTATCTGTCCACACAAGGAATAAGCACAACAATAAATAGTGGTAAATCTTTTTGGGATAACCCAAGAGCTAATTCGTTTTTGAAAATGTTATACAGTATTAGATATACCCATGACATAAAATACCTGAATGAAGTATTAGGTTATTTGCACGAAGATGAAGAGGCAATTAATGATATTATTTTTAGATCTGAAAAACACAAAGGCTTTCATAAAATAAAAAAAAGAGAAGCAGGGATGTGGGCATGCTCAACTATCGGCTTTAAAGAAATAATAGACGAGGCGCACAACACTAAAAATTTAACGGTAATAGAATCAAGGTTTGATAAAATATTAAAGGTTATCCAAAGAATTTATCCAAAAAAGAAAACTAAACCAGGAGAGGAAGTAGGAAAAACCATCGAAGAGCACGTTGTTTACCTTTGTGAAAAAACAAAAGGGGATTGGTACTCAATACTTGAGAGTGTAACAAGGCAATTAGATGTGATTTCAGGAGATAAAAACAAAGGCGAAAAAGAGGATGTGTTGTTAACTACTTTTCATGGCTCTAAAGGCTTAGAATGGGATAATGTAGCAATAATAGATCTTACTTATGAACAAATGCCAAGTAAGCAAACAAGGGCGTTAAAAACCCTCTATCCCAAAGAATACGCAAGAGCAATAGAAGAGGAACGAAGGCTATTATTTGTAGGTATGACAAGAGCAGGAAAGAAGCTACACTTATTTAGTTATGGTGGTGAAGAAAAAACATCACCTTTTTTATCTGAGGTCAAGGAGTCAGCAGGATTAGAGGCTTAAAAAACCATAAATACAAAACAGGTTTAGATCTTAACTTTATTAGTTAAAACTATTGATTTTTATAAAAATAAATAGCACAATTAACTCGGCTTAGATGAAAAGAGTAATTTAAGCGCCTATTTAATACGGTAAGTAATGCCGTTTCTCCCGCTTTTGCGATGATATTGTTAAAACAGAATACCGCAGTATGCTCATATAGAGTGTGCTGCACCAAACCAACACTAGGTTTTAAATAAATATAACAGATAAACTTTGACTACTCTCTTTTTAGTCATTAGCCAAAGTTTATTTTGAGCATTGTATTGCCTGTAACTTTTTGCTATTCAATGCTTCTTAGTAGACGCCCATCAATATATTTTTACTATCCGTAGTAACAATATCTACAAACATTATTTTTTTGCTTTATAGCTCAACCAAATAGCGAATTAATAATAACTAAAAACCCTATAGCACCTTTAATCTCAATTTTTATATTAATTTATAAAAACCCCCTCAATCGTATTGATTGAATTTGAGTTATTTGTGTTAAAGCCTGTCAAAACCTCGTACTGAGTCTATGACACATGATAAGCCATGTTAAAAGCCCATGTCTTCACCTTAACGGCGAAGAATTTACCCCTATTCACCTTTATGGAGAATAATTCAACCTCTTCACCCCTATGGCGAAGAATATAAATATATTTTAAATATAATTTTATTTTTAATAATGTATTTCAACCCAACCAATCCAAAGTCTTTATTGATTTTTGTATTGGCTTTCACTCTTTTACTAACAGTATGATTTTTTCCTGAACCTTTTGGCGAAGAATTTAATCACTTATTCTGATGTAAAAAAGCTGTTTTAAATATGATTTTATTTTTAAAACACACTTTATAAACCAATCCAAAATCTTCATTGATTTTTGTATTTTGGTTTAAAACTTTTACTTTATTTAATTATTTTTTCCTGAACCTTTTGGCGAAGAATTTAATCATTAATTTTACAGTAAAAACACCCCAAAAGGGATTATACAAAATCCTTTCTGGATCATTGTATTTTCTCTTTTTCATAAATCTTGGAGGAGATCACAATGAACAAAATTATTTTTATAGCTCTAATGATGTTTTTATTAAGTCAATGCTCAGAATATGCCATTGTTTTTATAGCAATAGCATTGTTTGGAGGATTAATTTCATATTACGTTATTAATTTATTGCGCGTTTTAGGTAATAAAGGAGTAATAAGATGAAAAAAATATTTTTTATTATGAATAAATTATTTTTAATGTTAGCAATAACAAAAGGGCTATTTTTATACCCCTTTAGTAATATTAAATTTGATTTGGTATTAATTTCGCCCTTGATTTTATTTCTCGCAATTACGCTCATATCTTTATGGCGCTTTATTGACGAAGAATATTTAAAAGGAAATAGAATATGAAGATTTTAAAAGCAATCTTAGCCGCAGAATTATCTCGCAGCGACAGATTAACTAAGTTCAGCATAAGACATAGCGACAAAAAGTTATCAATTAGAGCAGAACGACAACGTAAAAAAGCTAAAGAATACATCTTTTTAGCTTAACCCACCCAGAGGAAATATATTCAAATTCCTTTTGGGATTATTCTATATTTTCTCCTAGCAATAAAATTTCCTGGAGGAGATTATGAACACAGTACACCACGAAGAAGATGTATTTTCTTTGACGGCTACAAAAGTACACTTTGTAGAAAAAAAGAAAACCCAACTAAAAGGAGTTTCACAAAACTCTCTTTTAAAAATCAAGAAAAGCAAAGCCATTAAACGTAAAAGAAAATCAGATCGTTTAATAAAATCTCAAACTTTGAAAAAAGACTTTATCAATCACGATTTAGATAAATCTCTTTTAGAAGCTCTAGCTAACGGTAACGTTTCTAGATGGGAAAAATGGCAAGATTTGTTTGACCCTTTCAACCCAGCCTTTAACGGAATCACGAACCAATATCAATATTTTTGGGGAACTGAAGAAGTTAATAAATTATGGACCGGAACTCTTGATAGATCTTTAGTTATTTTAAGAGAGTGTCAAGATTTACAAGGAGAAGTATTAGATGAAGAACTTAATTGGATGGCCTCACAGCAATTCGATATGGTTACTACATCTTTTAATATAGATCCGAACATAATAAGAGAAGGAATTTATACATACTTTAAAGATCGTATAAATGAATTCTCACAAGAAAACCAAAAGTTACTTTTGGCTTTTCACAATGCTTATAAAGTTTTAACCGCAGAAAACATCCAACTGACCACCGTTGAACGTAACTATGTAGTTTAAATATATACAAGCAAAACCACTTTGTGGACGTATTTTACAAACCCACAAAGGGATTGGTACGTCTATAGAGTTATTTAAAAATTTAATCTCCGGAGGAGAACCCTATGACTACCATTACAACTAAGAACACAACTACTTCAAAAACTACAATCAACTTCATGGAAATGGAAACTGTTTGCGCAAGCATTTGTTTTCCTGATATTTATGAAGCTGGCGAAAAATTTGTAAGTAGAAGAAAAAACAGGCACACCAATTGTCAGGAAGGTAATTCAAAATACATTCCTTGTAAAAAAGATTTAACTAAAATTTTATCTTGGTGGTTCGCCCCTTCAATGATGTTACCCCTAGGTTTACACGGAGAAACAGGTACAGGTAAAACGGAAATGCTTCTTTATGTTGCTAATGCGTTAAATGAACCAGTTTTTCTTGAAAAAATAACTTGCGGTATGACATCAGCACAATTTGAAGGAGATAGAGAACTTGTATCTTCTGAAAAAGGTGTAGTAACGGAACGTAATTATTCACAAGCAGTACAAGGCTATAATAGCTCTGGTATTGGTGGTTTAATAATTTTGGACGAAGTAGACAAGGCAAATGAAGATTTAGGAACAGCGCTACATTTGTTCTTAGAAGGAAAACCTTGGACACTAGCTCAATTTAAAGAGACAGTTACTAGACACCCTCAAGCAAGAATAGCCGCCACAGCCAATACATTAGGTGAAGGAGGTAGTGATAGATATACGTCAAGTCAACGCCTAGACACAGCTTTAAGAGCCCGTTTTGGTTGGATTATGACAAAATTTCCTGAAGCTGCAATTGAATTCGAGATTTTAAGAAGTCAATTTCAAGGTTTAGGAAGTTCAATCATTTCAGATATGGTAAGTACGGCTAACGAATTTCGTGACGCAGCACTTGGCAAAAATCGAGATGGAAATATAGAAAACCCCTTGATGTGCATATTTTCAACTAGAACAATAGTGAATTGGGCATATTACAGCATGGCTTTTGGACCAGGTGAAACATTAAGAGAATCTTTAGTATTCACTTTTTGGGGCTCTTTAGATCCAGAAGACCGTGAAGAAGCAGAAGCAATTTTGCAACGTAGATGGGGAGATGATTTTGATTTACCTTTGAAAGCGCTAATACAGGCTAGAAAAGGAAACAATTCATCAAAAAAGTAAAACAACAAGGAAGCATAAAAACAACAGAAATGTTGTACCAATGTTTTCTTGTTAATGATGTTAAATGTTTTTACACAATGGCCGGTATCTTTATAGATATTCGAACATTTAAACTGGACTTATCAAAAGCACTTCCAAGCGCTTATGAGGAATACAGCCATGTAAAAATAGAAAACAAAAAAAGAATTCCTGAAGAAATGCCTTACTATGCGACACCACACCACCGACTAGATCTACAAAAAGAGTTTTATCATTTTGTAGAAACAATAGAAGGTAAGGAGTGGGGGCTTAGTGAGGTAGATGATGGAAAAGGTAATTATTTTTGTCAGATGTATTACAAAAATAATCAAACTGAAAATGTATACGTTGGGTACTCTAAGACTTTTACAACAAGTCACGAAAGAAACCAATATTCGGTTAAAGCAATACAGGCGAAAATAGATAAAAAAGGATATGAGCGCAAAGGAAAAAAAACCATGCGTTTGAATGATTTTAATCCTTATATCTAAAACAAGAAAACCATAAAAAAAGCTAAAAAATTCTTTTTAGTTTTAACCCTTGAGGAGACAAACAAATTCCTCACGGGATTAGTCTGTTCTCCTCTTTTTAATTTTTTAAATCTCCAGGAGGAGACATTATGACTACTACAACTACACAAGCACAAGCACAAGAAAACACAATCTCTGCAACTACCACTAACCCTACACTTTCTTCGGAATGTGTAATCTTTGGTAAAGCAAAAATACAGGGCTCTTGCGGTAAAATAACGTTACCAAAAGAAGTAACTGAAGTAAAAATCTCAGGGCAGGATGTTACTAATACTAATATCAAGTCAGGAGAATTAACTTGGTTACCTAGTAAAGCTGTTGTAAAAGGGAATTCCATTTCAACAAGAATTTCATCTACTTATAGTAATCGAGTAGCAAAGGAATTTAAGTTACATGGAGTAAATGTTGGAGGTTTAAATTTAGTGCCCATTTCTGCTCTTCCAGAGTTAGAAAAAGCACTAGAAGCTTCTAAAAACGAATACTGGGAAAAAGTGGATGAAATTGAATGTTTCTTTGATGAAATCATTAATTTTCATAAACAAGAAAACCCAGAAATTGCGACTTTTATTGAAGAATACAAGCTCACAAAAGAACAATGGAAAGGAAAACATTTTTTTGATATTCCTGCTCCATTGGCCGTAACCCCATATCGAGAAGAAGATATTGTGGAAATGGCAGAAACAGCACTAGATTCGCTTTACAACGAACTTGCTGACTACGCTATGTCCACCTATAAACAAACGTTTATAGAGAGAAACGGCGCATCTAAAATAAAGGTATCGAACAAGTGTAGATCACCTTTTAAGAAGATGATAAAAAAAATAACCAACTTATCTTTTTTAGATAAAGGGTTATTGAAAATAGTTGATACATTAAACGAAATAATGGACGAAATGCCTTTATCTGGTTATATGTCATTAGCACAGTACGAACGACTCTCTAAATGGTGTTTGATTATGTCAGATCCCGAATTACTAAAATTGCACAGCAATGGAAGTAATCAAGAGAAGTTAGTTGAAATTGCTGTTGAAGAAGAAAAAGATGTTTTTGAGTCTTTTAATTCGTCTAAATCAGCAAAAGAAAATGTTGTTGAAGTTGTTGAAGAAGAAAATGTTGATGATGCGTTTAACGCTTTTGACACAACTTCTGAGCCAACGCCTGAAACAGCTTTTGAACCAAAGCCAAGCCAAGAAAAAAACCAAGTTAGTTTTGGTAGTTTTGATTGGTAAACAAAATAAGGAGATATATTCAAGTTCCTCATGGAATAAGTTTATATTTCCTTGGTTTTTAAATTGGAGTCGTTCGTCATGGAAATAAAAATCACACAAGAGGATGTTAAAAATAACCCTCAAACATTAGATAAAATATTACAAAGAAAAGGCGTCAATGTAGAAATACTTTGTGGTCAAGGAATTTGTGGTAATTGTCGATGTAAAAAAATAGAAGGTGAAGTGAATTATCTAAGTGAAGTCATTGGCTATCATAAAGAGGATGAAATTTTACCTTGTATTGCAACATTAAAATCGGAAAGTATTTTACTAGCCGTTTAACCCTTGAGGAAAATATATTCAAATTCCTCACGGGATTAGTTTGTGTTTTCCTCTTTAGTTTTAAATCTCTGGGAGGAGAACACTATGAATGCAGCAAAAACCAAAGCGAAAGCTTTAAAAAAGTACGCGACCATTGCGAGAGTAATGTCACAAACTGCGAACAAGGCAATAAAAATTAATATTAGTGGAAACGGAGCTTACACAGACTGTTCTAGTATGATTAATTTACCTACTGGCGATTTTAATGATGAAAATTACATTAGACTGTTAGAAGGAGCTATTGACCATGAAGCAGGACACATCAAACATACGAATGTTCTTACGGTTAACGAAAGTTATGCCAAAGGGAATATCGTTAAGCAATTCACTAACCTATTCGAGGACATCCGAATGGAAGGTTGCGTCAAAGAAGAATATCGAGGTTCTATCAAAAATTTAAACGCCATGGTATCAGCAATGATAGATATGGATTTATTTAAAGAACCAGACTTCAAAATGAAAACCCTAGAACTCGTGTTCTTTTATTGTTTATACAATGGAAGACTCAAGTATGGTTTTCAAAAAGAGTTAACAGAGTTATCTCGTTTAGCACATGAAGCTTTAGTTATCCAAGGCCAAAGTAAATTAGTTACAGCCTTAGATGATGAAATGAAAGCTTTAAAAATAACTCAAACAACCGATGATGCAATGCAAATCGCCATCAAGGTTGTTGATCTATTAAAAAATGAAGATGGTTCAGGTGATAACTCAAATGACTCAAGCGATGATGAAGATAATTCAGATTCAAATGGTTCAGGTGATAATTCAAATGACTCAAGCGATGATGAAGATAATTCAGATTCAAATGGTTCAGGTGATAATTCAAATGACTCAAGCGATGATGAAGATAATTCAGATTCAAATGGTTCAGGTGACTCAAATTCTAATTATTCTCAAGGCAACAATGTAAAAGAGAAAATATTAGAAGGAAGTGAAAAATTTGAAGGGTTTGACATTCATGAAGCTGTAAGAGAAGCCATGGAAAAACTATCAGACCAAACCAACAGTGAAGATTGTTATAGGGAGGTTTTAGATGACAAGGACATTTCAAGAATCACTTATGGAAGAGTTGTTGATAAAAAAACCGCCAAAAGGTTATCTCAACAAGTTTACCCAGCATTAGAGCGTATCTTTAAAGATAAAGTTCGTACTAACGCATCTTGGGATAAGCGTGGGAGTAATCTTGATTGTGATTTATTAGCAGGCGTAGCAACAGGGCAGTACAATGTTTTCAAAAAGGAAACTATTCGTACTGGTAACTCTGCTGCGATAAGTCTACTTGTAGATAAATCAGGAAGTATGGACAATAGAACTGATGTTGAAGGTAATACAGATATGGATATTGCTAATTTATCAGCATTGTCTTTGATGTATTCTTTTGAGAAATTAAAAGGCGTCAGTTCTGAATGTGTTTATTTTGATGATAGCGTTCATGTAGCCAAAGCTTTTTCTGAAAAACTTAAAGTTAAAAATCTCAATGTATATGCTAGTCATTACACTGAACTCGCAAGAGGAATGATATTTTCTTTAAGAAGACTAGCGGTACAACCTGAAAATAAGAAGTTTATGTTTATTCTTACGGATGGTAATACCTCTGGTGAATTAAATGAAATAAAACAAGTTAAAGAAGAAGCCGAAAGTCTTGGTGTAACAATATTCGCAGTTGGTATCAACTTAGGATATAAAATGCCCGGATTTGGACGCGACTTTTCAATTCTTAAAGACGTATCTTTATTTCCATCGGTAATAAAGGAGGTCATAAGAAAAAAAATGTAAACCATAAAAAAACTAAAAAATTCTTTTTAGTTTTAACCTTTGAGGAAAATATATTCAAATTCCTCACGGGATTAGTTTGTGTTTTCCTCTTTAGTTTTAAATCTCTGGGAGGAGAACACTATGAACAACAATAATATAAATTTAGTAGAGCTGATGGCAAATGAATTCACTGGCTTGATTGTTACTGTAATAATTATTTGTTTAATTATTTTAGTAGCTCAATTCATTGGTTTATTCTTAAAAGAGCCAAAAGAAAAAACGGACAAAGAACTCATTAAAGAAAATATTGAGCTCAGTGTTGAATTGAAATCTCTTTATTTAGAATGCAAAGAATACAAGGAGAAATTAAACTTTCGTATTCATGAGTGCGCTGCGTTAGAGAAATCGAATGAAGAGTTAAGAAGCCAAGCTTTACAAGCTAAAGAAATGGCTTATGAAAACGAAATGGAAACGATGAAGTCGGAAAACGAATCGCTTAGGAAACAGGCAGTTTGTGATGAAGATTTTAGAAATGAAATTTTGAAAAAAGAATTTAACTTAGAGCAATCCCTTCGCGAAGAAGAGTTTGTAAGAGTTACTTCTGAAAATGAAATGCTAAAAAAACAAGCGCTTCAAAGTAAAAAGCAACAACAGGAGTTTAGTACACAAGAGCCTGAAGATGCTTTTTCAGAAATAAGAAATGAAAATATGGGTCATGCAGAACAACAGCACGACTTTGATAGCTACCAGAAAAAAGGTTTTTATCAAGCAAACCCAAATTATCATCAAAAAAACTAAAAATTCTTTTTAGTTTTAACCCTTGAGGAAAATATATTCAAATTCCTCACGGGATTAGTTTGTGTTTTCCTCTTTAGTTTTAAATCTCTTGGAGGAGAATATGATCATAAATATAGAAAAAGTAACCCCTACCGGTTTTGTTTGTCACTACACTATTTATAGAGTAGCAGGCAAAAAAGATCAGTTGTTAAATGCGAAAATGGTGTTTACACCAAATTCGTAAAATCTAGCGAAAAGCCTAACAACGTTTTTCGTTAGAGCTTTTCTTTTTTTTGCAGGACACTTCTAAGTCTCTGCGCGCCTTGCGGGAATTTAGATGTGTCTTGCAGGTTTTTTAAAAAAGGGAAATTATTATGGGTTACTATAACAATACGAAAAAAGTACAAAGTACAACAACAGTACAAAATACAAAAAAAGTAAAATTAAGCGTAGAACAAGTAAAAAATCTAGTTGCTTTACGCGGAGGTTGGAGAGTTGTCTATATGTCATACCCTCGCATGGCCGAAGCAGTAAAAGCAGCAGATTCAACATCGAGTAAAAACAAACCACAAGTACCATGCCCGTTTTCAGGTAATGGTAAGACGAAATTTCGATTGTTTATTGATTGGGAAGAGTCTGGTTCTGGTTATCATAATGATATGGGCGCTATACACGGCGGCATATCAATGGTGATGGAGCTTGAAGGGTGTTCTTGTTCAGATGCTTTAACGTATATAACGGATGCTTGTGGAGGTGCTGATATTAGTATGAAAACCGATGCAAGGTATCAAATTAAGCAAACAGTAAGTGTAAAAACGTATGAATTAACTGAAGAAGAGCAAAAAGAACGTTTAAGTAAAATTAAACGTACTTTTAAGCATGCTTCTCCAGCGGCTAATTCAAATGTCATAAAAATGCACATGCGACAAATGGGATTTAAAGGTGACGTAAACTTACTACCACGAAACTTAGGCTATGCTGAAGAATTGTGGTACGGGGATCATACAGGCAAGGCACAGAAACTTTGTGGATTGCTAGGCATTATGAGTGACCGTAACGGTAGTAATGTTACTTTACATAGACATTATTTGGATAAAGCAACAGGTAAGAAAGCTGATGTGATTAATCAAAAAATGTTAATGAAGTCTCCAAAGGACATAAGAGGTTGTTCCATAAAGTTAGATGAACCGTTTCAGTATGGTTTAGATGACAATGGTAAACCTATGGTTCTGATCGGATATAGTGAAGGCATTAATACTGCTCTTGCTGTTCGTGAAGCCACAGGTTGTCCTATGGAAGCGTGTTATTCTTCAACACTTTTAGCAATGATGGAGCCAGCAGAAAATGTTACAGATGTTTTTATTTGGAAAGATAAAGACAAAAGTAAAGCAGGTTGCAGAGATGCAGAAACGTTAAAAGAGCGTTTAGAAGCAAAAGGGATCAGAGTAGAAGTTTTTGGCCCTGAGCGCGAACTAGGTGAAAATGAAAAATCAGTAGATTGGCATGATGTTTATAATGAACAAGGACCTTCTGGTTTTCCACTTCATCTTTCAAGTACAAACGTAAACACGGGGGTCGATTATTTATCTGTTATGGCAGATTTTTATGAAGCTCAAGACAAAATAAAAGAAGCTTAGTTTTTAAGTTTTCTTAATCAAACCCTTGTGGGATATTCTTACCCCACAAGGGTAGGCATATCCTTTTTTTTGGAGAAAGATATGCAAACAAGTAAAACAATAAAGACATCAAAAAACCCTTTTTTTCAAATCGCTTTGCTACATGGCAGTAAAGTGACAGAATTCACTATTCATAGAGAATTCAAAAAGGAATCAACTCAAGGGTTTAGGTTTTTTCATCTATACGTGCTTAGCAGTACGCCAGAAGAAAATCGTAAACCCTTGCAGTACCTTATACTGCAAAATGATTCTAGGCGGTTCGTCGATTTAATCGAATACAAAAATTACTCGTTGAGTGAAGTTTGTAGAATTGCCCAGGATTATTTGAATGACTTGGTGCTTTCTAAGAATGCAAAATTACTTTTGCAGGCTTAGAAGAAAAGAAACCGCTTTTAGAATCACTTAATTGTGCTCTTTAGCGGTTTTTTTTTGTCAAAAATAAAGTAAAAGTAAGGAGGGATTAACAAGAAATAAACATTAGGGGTGATTAATTAGCTTCAATGACACTTTCTAATTGATAGTCTCTCCCACACCATTTTTCGCCATTTTCATCGACAATAGTGACTAGTCCATCATCTGTTTCGTTGATGACTACACCTTCAACACCGCAGCCATGACTTATAGGCACACAAAAGCGCTCTCCTAAAATAGACATATTTTAATCCTTGGCACTTTGCCTGTTAAATAGTTACTAAATCATCAAATCCTGTACTATCACAGAAATCGACCTTTACTTGTTTTGCATAAAAAAAAGGGGAGTCTAGACCAAATAAATCATAAGGATTATCGCAATCACTAAGGGTTAGATCTTTATCAGGCAATCCCAATACATCCCCGAAAACTAAATTTTCGTTAATGAGATCTACAGTAACATTAACAACACTCATTTTATCAATATTTCCACCATTATTAGGCAGGACAGCGCATGTTACAGGGTTGTGGGCATTCATGAATCCAACTTTTAGCATGTTTTTGTGCTCGCCGGTAACAACAAGCGGCACCACTTTGCTAGTTGTTACTCTCCACACTTCCTCTATTTTCTTTGCTGGAGAGCCGCAAACGTAAGTGCTATTCGCTTTGTATAGTAATCCAGTATGACGGTACTCTATGTTACCGAGTACATTGTATACATCTGTGCCGGCGTTAACTTTAACCGAAGGGATCACAATAATATTTTCACACGCACCTTTATAATTGTTTAACCAGTGAAGTCTCGCTTCAAAAGGAAACTCTGTGTGCCTGCCATTAACAGAAATCAAATCCACAATGTAAAGTTTTCGCTCGAACATAATAGCATCAAGCATTACAGACTCATTAAAGTATCCATCAATTGATTCTTTGAAAGATAACTGCAAGGCAGTGCTAATAGTAATAGGCTCGCCATTAATGTTTGTCACGAGGCATTGCCCTTTGTGTACGTCTATATCAATACAGCAGCGAACGCCTCTAGGTAATGATTTTGACCAGTATTGATTGTCTTGACCTAATGTATCAACGATCAGTTCGTTCGACAAAAAAGGGTTGATTGACAATATATTTTCTTTTTCGCAATTAATTTTATAATCTGCAGTTTTTTCAGCAAGCGAGAAGCCATTGTTTACCTGTTCTTCAATAAATTCTTCCATTTCCTGTTTAGCACGTAACAAAAAAGGAAATTGCTTCATCACAGTTACCGAAGTAGCAAAAGTTTCGCCTTTCGTTTTGTAAAGCTCATAGCATTCAACTTTTTTATTGTAAGAAATAACGGTTAAAGCTAGTGCTTCTACGTCTCCGTTGCTATTTGTTCGGGCTAGGCATGTTGGTGATATTCTTTGCATTGTTTAGGGTCCTTATAATCGAGAAGAAACTGAGTCAGTTTGGTTTATTTTCAACAAAACTCTATCGTGAGTTCCTTGATTTGAACTATGCAAAAATCTCGCTTGGTCTTCAAATCGTTGTCGCTGTAAAAATAACTCTGAGAGTATACCTTGTAAACCATCTATTTTAAGCAATAAAGGCACTTTACCTAAAGAAGCCATGGGAAAAACCATTGATTTTAGAAAATAAAAAAAGATGGCGTTATTTAACTCTCTACTTTCCGAAGAAGAGTCCACAATTCCACCGTAACAAAGATGATTAGTACGGTAAGTCATTTCATCTAATTTTGCTCTATGTGCGTAGGAAATAATAACATCGCCATTAACCAAGATGGCTTTTATGTAGGCACCGACAATATTCCCTTTGGTTTGGATGTTACGGTGCGTAATAGTGTCTTTAGATATTGTACATATTTCTCCTTCTCGAACCAGGCGTGTCACGGCAGTTTGTATAACATCATTTGTTTTTAACATAAAAGCATAAGTGGCCGCTTTTATTTCAATAGTCATACTTAATTCATTGGACACGGGTAAAAATATAGGACGCAACAATACGCCATTATTATTCAAGCTATCAATAAGTGATAACGCTTTTAATTTATACAAAGTTTCACTAAATGACTCAGGAGATGAGTCTTTTAATGTGTAGTTACGGCCATCTTTAGAGTATTTCAATTTGTACATAGGAGTTAATTGATTATAAAGGTGGTTAAACAACTTACTGTCACCAAAAGAAAATTCTCGTAACTTTTCAAAGTGATTAAGAGGTACAGTCATTATATATCCTTAATTTAAAGTCCGGGCTTGGGCAGGTTGTTCCATGTTACTGTCATACTCAACGGATGCGATCACACTTTTTATTGCTTCAAACTGTGAAGTGTTTATAAGGTTTTCATCTCGAAGGCGGGCGACCTGAGTTTGCAACGACTTCCATAAACGGTAAATAGGTTTTGTTTTACACATTTCATCTATATAAACAGTATCCCACAAACTAGGTATGCCAGAGTTTACAGATAACTCCTTAGCGGTATCTCTAGCGGCTTTAAGCTCGTCAGCTTTAACATAAACAGTTAAGCAACTACCATCATCAAAGACAGCTGTGGAGTAAGCACAAGCAATATTGCCACGTTCTTCAGGGTCAAACGTTTTGATTTTGTGTGATATTTTTTGGTCAGCACCCATAAAAGCCCACTCATCGTTTGTATAAATAACATCAGTGTAAAGGGTTTTAGCAACACCTAAAGAGCCAATAAGCTGAGATAAACCTTTGGATGTATATGAAATAGAACATAAACTAGAGCCTCCGTGATTTTCAATACACTTCAAGTAATACCCTGGATGAGATTTACCTAATGAAAGACCTTGTTTTATAGCGTTTAAAAAACAAGACACAAGGCTATCTGCTGGACAATCAAGCAATGATAAAGGAAGTTGGTGCAAAATCGCAAAATTGTAATTCAATAGAACATGCTCATAAAGATAGCTACACTCCTGGGTAAAATCCATACCCCATTTGTTATTTTCTTCAAACGCTTCTTTTATTGTTTTACCGTTAGTTTTTCCTGTATTAAGAAGTTTAACAAAAGGAATGTCATTTGGAACCGACAAATCATGTGTAGCTAGTGTACTTTTAAATTGAGTATTCATTTTAGTTACCTTGTGTATTAAAAGGGTTCTTTTTAACGCCCTTGTTAATGGAAGTTATAGCAGCTCCAGCCGTTTTTGAAAGCAAAGAACTATTACGAGGTTTAGTTTTCCATGGTTGTCTAAGTGTCTCTATCTCGAAGCATCTATCATAGCCGTACCAGTCATTTTGGGTAACACACGACGCAAGCTCTTCTAATAATGAAATAGTTTGGATATGAGCACTTTCAGACCATATATCATCTAGCGTATATACTTTGCATATATCAGCATTTAGGTATTCATTAGCCACAAAGATAAAATCACTGACATGAATTCCTTGAAGCGACATTGTTAGTTTGTAAAATTCTGCTTGAATAGGGTAATTAAGATCTTGAGATTGTTTAGCAAAAAACTTGGCTGAGGAATCCCTTGTGGTTTTATAATCAACAGCGACCAAATCATACCTAAGCCAATCAGGACGACATTTCAACCACATATTATGTATTGGACAATAACTAATAACAGTTAACTCAGGCAAGCCTTTAGAAAATAAGTTCTTAGCCAATGGATTAGCCAGTGTGGTTTCTGCGCTTCTTATAGCATCTGCCCACACAATATGGTCAACAACTATTTTCCCTTGATTTATTTTTTCATACTCGTTGACAATACAATCCCATATAACTTTTTTAAGTTGTTCATCATGGTCAAGAAGTCTTTTAATAAGATCTTCTTTTTTGCCCGATTTTTTCAGACCAAGCTCTGCACATTTATCACTAAGACTTGCTAGTGTTTTTAGCGCATCTTCATGCTCTAATGGGTCAAGTGCGCAACAATAATTATCATAAAAGCCATGAGGCTCTAAAACCAACTCATGAGACAAAGTACCCGTGTCCAGTGTTCTTTGCAGTGCAACGCTTCTTTTACGGTCAATATCAGAGAGGTAATTACGATAATAATGAGCAGGGCTAACGGCAAAAGTTTTTAGCATGCTTGACGATAGTGCAGGTAAAGCATGATATAGCTCGTTAGGGATACCAATATAAATACCTTCAACCAACTCACCTTTGTCATTTAGATAATTTGGTTCGTCTTTCGCATTAAAGCCAGTTTTTACACGCTTTTGCCAAGGAACAAGATTGTTAGCTGAAACATCTTTATCATCAACTATCGGGGCTGTCTCTGCTAAAAAATCAGCGGCAGAAGGCGCGGGAGAAGAACTTTGATGTTCAGATTGGTGAAATGGTTTTTTGCCCCAATCAAAATCATCGAAAGTGTACCCACCTTTACTTAGAGGTTGATTATTTTCTTCATAAAAATCTGACATAAGAAGCACTCGTTTAAAATATTAAAGCTATAATACAGGATGTTATTTTTCAGGTAACAACGGCGAAGGCTTACAAAAGTCTACCTATAGACTCCTGTAAACCATACCAATTAAAAATATAACTCTAAGTATTCGGCTTCAGTTAATACCTTAGTGTTTAGCTCTTTAGCTTTAGATGTCTTAGAAGCACCAACCCGTTCTCCTATAATGAGAATATCGGTGTTTTTTGTTATTTTAGCGCCTACTTTAGCTCCATGACTAACAGCATTAACTTCAAGTTCAGCGCGTGAACCTGTTAACATTGTTCCTGTAAAGACGACAGTTAAGCCAGTTAAGGCACTTTGGGTAACGGCTTTGTTAGATTGTTTTGAATGCGTAATATTAAAACCTAAATCCAGTAAAAAAGTTAACGTGCTGCCTTTCACCATTAACTCATCAACAATATCTCTCGCAGTCAAAGCACCTAAACCATCCATAGCACAAATATCTTTTTCGGTTAGCGAAAGAACATCGCTGATATTGTAAAGGCTTAAAACCTTCTTTGAAGCCCCTCTGCCTAAGTGCTTTACACCTAATGAAGATAAAATATTAGTATCTGCAAGGGGTTCGCTTATGGCACGTTTAATTTCTTGGATAAAATTACTGGCTTGTTTTTGACCAAAGCCGCAAGAGACAAATTCACTGTGAGTTAAAATGATAACTTCACAAACACTTTTAAAGTTATGTTGAATTAATTTCTCACAGGCTTTACGTCCAAACAAATCAACACCTAAACGCTTAAAGCCATGAAACATTGCTGAAACAAGCGTTTGATCACACAAAGGGTTTGGGCAGCTAAGGTGGTCACCAATAAGGGTAGTATCTGTATTACATGATAAGCAATGTGAGAGGATTTGAGGCATAACTGGTTCTAAAGTTTTAGTATGTTTAGGAATGACCTCACCGCTTAAAACACACTCTATTTTTGCCCCAACACCTAATTTATTAGCAATCAAAAATCCTGCGTTATGTGCGGTTATTGAAGTTACTTTATTTAAAAATGAGGTAATAACAATATTGTAAAATATAATCTATGGTCAAAAAACCAAAAAACCAGAGGCAATAGCGACACCAACAAAAAACACACCCCAAGCAAAAATGTACTCAACAAAACCTCCCGTTGCAAAAGTTACAAAGAAAGAGAATCTTTTTGGAATAGGCCAAAAAACAGGAACGCCACTTGGGGTAAAGAAATCACCTAATATGTGCATAAAAGCCCCGAAGCCCAACCAAAAAAACACGGGTGAATTAAGGGAGAATCCGTAATACATTAAACCTCCACAAAACAAAGCACTATGGGTAATGCTTCTATGACCAAACAAACCGCCAATAGGGTAGGATATAAATGGAACTTTACGCCCAAGCACAGAAGTAGGAGTATCAATATCGGGGAGTAATATTCCAAGCATGATCAAAGGTGTAATGATAAGTAACTCAAGGGTGGGGATAGTTGTACCAAAATAATCGTACATAGCTAAACCAGCCCCTAAACCAAATGCTTGATGGTTAGCGAACATCATAGCTTAATCAACAACCTCTTCAGTAGATGCAGTGTTGTTTTCTTGTATCGCTTTTAACCGTTCATTTTCTATTTTAAGAACATCTAATTTTTGCTGATGTTCTACGTTTTTCTGTTCTGCTCGAAATTGTTGTCTTTCTTTAACTCTTTTTTCCAAGTTAGAAAAAGCATCCTTAGATTCTTCATTAAAAGCAGTTGTACGCTGAGAAGCCAATATTTTATTGTATTGTTCATACGGCATCTTCAGTAAAGTATAAACAGTATGCTTGCCTTGAATGCTAATTAACTTCTGATCAACCTGAGTAAAGCCTACCACTTGAACTGAGTCTACGATTTTATCAATAACAGCGCTGTAAACTTCCTGTTCACTACCTACGCCATTATCTTTTTCATAAGAGCGTTCGCTACCACTGATTTCTTGCTTGATAGTCTTAGCAAGACCAAATTCAGCTTGTAAGTTGGCTTTTTTGATAGCTTTGAAGATGGTTTTACTTTCGCCATAACCAATCGCGTAATAACCAGTAGAATCAGGAGCAGGCACCTTTAAAACCCAATCCGGTAAGTTTTCTGCCTCTTGTTCCCGATTTGCCTGTTCCAATTCCATCTTTAACTGTTGTATCTCCATTGACGCTTCGGTTTGCTCGGCAATTTTTTCCTCGGTAGTAGAACTACATGCGGTAAACAAGACACACATAGCCACCGGCAATAACAATTTGTAATTTTTCATTTTTAAACCCTTAAAATAATTAAAATATATAAAGGAAAACCCTTTACCTATTAAAAAGTAACATAAAACAAAAAACAGGTAACAATGAAATCACCCTGTTTTAATGTTTGATATTTTAAAACTTAGCTGTTGCTTGAACCCAAAATTTATTTGTGTCAGTTGAATAATCATCAGCACCGTAAGCAGCAAACTTAGCTAATACAGCATAGTTTCTGTTAATTTTATAAGAAGCAATAAAATCAATTTCGTTGCCGTAATCTATATCATCAACATCAGAAGTAAGGATGTGGTAAGTAGCAGATAATTTTATATCATAAAATGGCGCACCTTTGACGGTAAAGTAAATATCTTGGATACCTTCGCCTGGAGTATCTAAGAATTTATCACTCCACCCCTGAAATTTATGTTTGGTAGCTAAAGGGGTATTAAAGCCAACACCATTATCACTACCTAATAACTCGTAACCACCTAAAACGGTAAAAAAGTCAGTTCTATAGCTAATATCGGCACTTAAATACATAGCGCTATAGCTATTGCTGTTGTCGCCGTTATCACTTTGAGAGGCTATACTTGCGTTAAACAAAACAGAGCCAAAATTACCGTTGTAAAGACCTCCGTAAGTGGCACTAGAGTTTACCTGTTGCACTACATCATCAAAATCCAAAACATAAGCGAATGCAGAGATTTTATGATTACGGTTGATTTTATAAGCCATATTAGCTAGATGAAAACCACCTGAAAGATTATCATCTACAACATTATTTATGTTATGTATGTAACCATAATCAACGGAAAACCCGCCATTTACAAACTGAGCACGAACGCCATCATAAGTTTGCTCATTCTGTCTCCAGCCAACACCACCAAGAAATCGCTCATTGTTATGTAATATCCGCTGTCGGCCAATATTCACACCAAAACTTTTTATAGCATATTGTATATAGCCTTGGTTTACATCTGTGCCAGAAGGATCAGTAATAACAGGATAAGCAGTATTACCATTTTTTGTACTGTTATAATCATCAACAAACGCTGATACGTTATCAACCTCTAAAACAAGAGCAACCTTTTTGTAGCTACCAGTTTTAACATTCAAGCGACTTTTTACTGTAAAAGCGGCAGCATCTTCCTCAAAATCACCTTGATCAACACCTTCATAGCGAGCGCGAAATGATAAGTTAGCATTACTATTATTTAATGCTTTAGACAAACCATTAGAAAACGAAATAGCAGCTAAAGATGAAGGTGTGAGCAATATAGCAGTGGTAATCAAGGAAAGAGAAAATATTTTTTTTTGCATTATATATCCTGTTTTATTGTTAATTTTAGGTTTTTAGGTTCTTCGTTTAATTTAGACGATTTTTTATTCCTATCACTAATTTAAAGAATTTCATCCAAGTAATCCCTTCTCAAAATAGCTATTATTAATAGAGCCTGTGTGAATGTACTTCTATCTGTTGACAAGTATGTAGCGTCTAACTCAATATCATCAATAATTATATCTTCGCTGCCATCTTCTATTATTTGATGCCTATTAGCATTGTAAAACAAGTCTCCAATCAACCAGTAACACCTTTCTCTTGCTCTATTGAGTGTTGTTATGTCAAACATTTCAAAAGGCGTCTTCCCTGAATCTCTCAAAAACTCTCCAACTATTTGAGGTTTTTGGTTGCATAACGCTAACAGTTCATCATCTGCTCTTAATGATGAAGGTGTCATTTCCCACGTTTGACCACCCCATGACATCATATGTGAACCAGTCTCTTTAAAAGGTATGTTATAAAAAAAAGGATTATCAAATATGTTTTCTATATTAAAACCACAAGCTTTTGCGAATATGTAGTCTGCACCTGCCTCGTCATAGCCATAACTACAACCCAAAATTTTAATCCCTTTATCTAAACACTCTTTAATGCCCGAATCTGTCGCAAACCAAGTGCCATAATATTCTTCAATACCTGGCGAATTCATTATGATTAAGTCAGGTGTTCCATTTTGAGTAATATATTTATCAAACAAAGTGTCATAGCGACTTACTGAAACACCTTTTCCTATGCTTTCTTTGAATCCATGTTCAAAGTGACCTAATGAGCCAAGATGAATGTTATTTCCTACTAAGTGTATCGCTAGATCCCAACCTTTAAGTTCAAGTAGTGTAGGTAACGCTCTATATGAGTCCATATCACCATCAAAATCCTCACAACCTAAAATAGCTATTGTGATATTCGGTTTACCTATTATTTCAGGGGCTCTCAACGCTAATTGCCTAGCTAACATTGTCACACCAAGAAGTGCATGCTGCTGCTCAGCCGATGATCTATTGGATTTAAAAAGGCTGTTCGCTTTAATGGAAGTTAAAAACCTGTTCCATTTCTTTTGTTTAAGTATTTCCATGAATATCCTACTGTAAACAAACAATTAAGTATCATACTATGATTGCAAGTGCTTGTTTTTAATGATTTCGTTTTTATTGTTTACCTAAAATAACCCGTTAGTATGATATTTGACCTTAAAATAAATTTATATGGTCACTGAAAATAAAGAACTTACAGGCTAGAAAAGTATGATAATGCATTGTCGGTTTACACCTACATCGTTACTTTAATAAAATACTGCTGAAGAATCCATATTCTCTAATATCTTTTTACACCAATTTACGCGTTCGGTATGATCAATCGGTTTATTCATCGGTGTTGACTGAGGATATAGAGAAAAAGTAACACTGCGCATTGCATCACTAACGTCACCGAACTCTATTTCTGAGCCAAAATCACCAGTAAACGGAAGATCTAATTCAATTTGAAATGTTGAAATAATTGAATTTCTTAATGATAAGAATTCTTTTTTATCTATTAAGGCAATTAATTCAAGTACGTTTTCTTGATGGTTAATTACAGACTCTAATTTTTCCACTAAAGGATAAAATTCTAATACAATATTTTCGTTCTTAGTCATGATTTAATTTTCCTATTATCTGTTAACCAATTCAAATTTCAATAATTTCAATTTGCTGGGTGGCATATTTCTATACCTAGTTGCATCAATCGCACTACACCAACCTTTTACAGTATCTATTGATGATTCGGTATAATCAGCTACCTTTAATTGCGTTAATGGCACTGAGGCCATCAAGTCTTTTAGTTCTTCGTTCGTTGTCATTAACAGAACACTTCCTAGATTTTATATGTGTTCATTGTACACTTAACTTGATTGAATGATAGTGTACATTGAACACCTTGGCAATACTTATTTGAATTTATGTTACCTGTTAGGACGTTTGGTTTCCTCAGGCTGGTTGTTTTTTGTTCTAGTTGCTGTAGGCACTATGGATAGTGGAGTGATAGGAAACGAATCATTATAAATTCTAATGCTATTCAGCAACAATAAAAATTCAGGTAACAGGTAACGTTTGTTACTCTGGTAACGTTAGTTTTTAGTAATGCTTGTTACTTGTTACTTGTTACTATTACCTGTACTGTTTATCTATATAAACAATTTTAGGTAATAACAATGAGCAACGACCAAAACCAAGATGCGACATTTGAAAAAATTGAATCTATCATGAACGATATGTATTTGAAGGGATTTACTCCGACAATACGCGATGTAAGAAAGTTAGCTGGTTGTGGTCAAACTCTGGCTATTAAGCTGTTTGATGCTGTTAAAGAAAAACGCAGACAAGAAGAAGCTCAATATGCTGATGATATAGGGAGTGGTCAAATAGGTAAGTTACTGGCTGCTGAACTCAACGATATGGTATTAAGAAAAACAAAATACTTTCATGAGTTGGTAGAAGATCTAAAAAGCCAAATAAAAGAATTAAACGAATTGTTTGAAGAACATGAGAAAGATTGTCAGTCGAAAGTATTTTTAGCTCAAATAAATGCTGAAAAATCAATTAATGAAGCAGAAGAAAAAATCCAAAAAATCACTGCGCGATTAGAGAAAGCGGAAAGTGAACGAAATGAAGCTATTGAACATTCTAAGAATAAAGTTCAGGAAGCCGAAACATTTATTAATACTGAAAAACAAAAGGCTGAAACACTTATCGAAGCAGCGAGTAAAGAAGCTAACTCTCTTGTGCAAGCAGCAGACAAGCGACTAGACGTTGCTGAAAGTGAACTAACAGGCTCAAGGGAGCAAGTTAAATTGCTTTCAATGAATCAAGCCAAGCATGAAGTAGAGCAAGAACAATACAAACAAGCACAGTTACAACTAGATAAACTACGTACAGAACTGGCAGATAACAAAACAACTAGTGCAAGGCTTGAATCTCAAAACAACTCATTAGAAAAAGACACTGGCCGTTTAAATAATGATTTATTAGAAGCTAAAGAACAAGCCAAGCAGTTACCAAAAGCTCAAGCACAACTTGTAGAAACTCAAAAACAAATATCACAACTGCAACATGACTTATCTCAATCAGAAAGAGAAAAGGATTCTTTATCGAGAGCATTAGCGGTTAGCGACAGCAAGAATACTGATTAATTTGTATTAGTTTTTGTAATATTGATTAACTTATCAGGCTGTATATAACAACAGTGGCACTACGCACGATAGAGATGTTAATGCTTTAACATCAAAAATCATGGTTTGAACATTCTTGCGGTTGGGCTAAACCGTCTTGTTGAAGAAAAGGTAGCAGCGTAAATCTGCCCTAGTCTTTGGGCTGTAATGGCTCTTAGAATCCCCTTCGTTCTCGGAAGGGAGAAGTCAAGTTTCTTCTAATAAAAAGGTCTTTGGGATGGCCGTGGCATCGGCAGAATCAAAAAACCACCTACTATAAAAAGCCAAAAGCATGTAAAAATAATAATAAAAAAGAAAAGCATAAAAAACATAGTAACTTAACTTTTCTAACACTGATTTTCGTTTTATAAAGAGAGAATTGATAGAATAAAGTGACTTAATTAAAGTTATAATAAATAAACTATAGATATAAATTCATGATATGGACAATTCTTTAATGAAAAAAATAAATATAACTGCATTAACGCTAGCAGCACTAACAAGTTTATCAACACAGGCTGAGTTATTGAGTTTGTCTTTTACTGATACCAATGGTGAAGATATTACAGTTGAGAATAGTAAGCGTTTTATCAACCCTACTTCAGGGGTCAAATTAAAAATATCAGCAGGGTTAGATAGGAAAGTTAGTTTTATCGTGAAAAACAGCTCAAACAACATAATGGATGTTGGGGAATCCCCAGCCATATCCGTGAATGACACGTTAACACATAATGGAAATACCTATTATGGTTATGAGCTAAGTACAACAGCTCTACCTGATGGGGTCTATACGTTTATAACGCAACTAAAAGATTATAATGGAACGGTAGTAGACTCCGAAGTTTTTAACTTTGAGATTGACACGGTAAAGCCAACTATCACAGGAGCCATAACTTACAAATACAGTGGGTGGGCATCAAACGACCTAACCGTGTTTTCAAATAGCAACTTTCAAAGTATATCGGTAGATGGCGTTAGTGATAACTACGAAATTGTTTCTGCTGAAATTATAGCAAGAAAAAAAGGCTCAACAGGTCCTTACCTAAAAAAATCAGCAGAAATTGATATAGAAACTAATGCTTTATCAATTACAGGATACCCATCACCAATTTTTACAGGTGACGGTGAATACGAGGAAGGTTTTGAAGTATCCGATATAGCGGGCAATAAAAGAATAAAGACAAGCGAATTCACTATTGACAATATATTGCCTGAAATCGGGTTTTCAGATGTTTGGAATCCAAACACAAATTCATGGCAAGCGTATACTTCGGGTATGACTGTTTTCGAGAATCCAGCAAAATTTAGAGTTCGCCGAAAAGCAGATGATCACACAAGTATTAATGGCACAAAGTATGGGTGGGAGACAGGGTACTCTTACACAGAAGGCTCTTATATTTACAATAACTTTACTGTTCTTCAACCTAACTCATATAGCTACGCTGTATTTTTAACAAAAGGTAGTAAGATATGGGTAGCAAGACAATATGGGGTTAATTATGTGTTAGCTCCAGGAGTACGTCAGGCGCCTAAAATGACAGGGGTAAATCATTACTCTAGCGTTACTGACTGGGTTAACTCATCAACAAGTAGAACGAATGTACCAAAAACAATATCGAAAGTAAAAATAAAAACAGAAGCTAGAGGGTACGTTCAACGAGCCTCGATTAGTGCTGGTGGCTATTGTGATATACCAATTCAAGCAACAGAATGTACGATAACAACTAATTATACATTTTCTTCAGGTAAAGGTTACATCCCTCGCCCAACATACATTAAATCTGTAACCAATGGAGTAGTAGATGGTGAGTTTTCATTACATTCTGGCTATCTCTATACTTACTGGGATTTTAATGGTGGTGAATTCATTAGTAATACAATAACAAATAATTCCCTTGAATTGGTTTATCAGGATAGTGATAGAACTAATAATTGGACACAGTATATGTGGAGAACAACAAGCATAAAAATAAAAGCCGAAAATAACAATACAGGCGTGATTGAGGAATACCCTGCCTCTGTATTTAACCAAACAACATACCAACAATACTATGTACAATTTGATTTAGAAAGCTTATTAGCAGAAGGCGATTACAAGCTTACGGTTATAGCCACTGACTCTTATGGTAATGAAACAAACAAAACAATTACAAACAGCAAAATAATTGATAGTACACCTCCAGTTATTGCTATTTATAATGAAGGAATAGAGAGTTTTACCAAAGCAATTGGTCTTGACGGTATTGCCATTACGACAACCGATATTCTGCCATCGCAAATAATTTCGATTGCATTGGCTGGCGGGCCTCTAAATTCAGTTGTTTATATGGCTTGGCGAGCAGAAAACTCTGAATACAAATTAGAGTATCCACGTATATTTCCATCAATGGTTAGCGGAGAAGAATATTCTCTAACAGTCACAGCGAAAGATTCGGTTGGTAATCAATCATCTAAAACAAAGGTTTTCTTGTATCAACCGCCAAATTTAGAAGAGCTACCAAAGCAGGTGATATTATCAACGGACACCCAATTATTAAAAGCTAATGATGAATCCTATATAACAATCAAAAAAAATAATCTACGCAGAAACGATGGGCTTTTATTAAATGGAGCGAACACAGGTTTTTTCACTCTAAGGGCTGATTCTGAATTCTCAGTAACAATAAAGGGAATAACAGTAGCGCCAGGTCAAACGGTTGAAGTGCCTTTTAATGCATACTTTGGTTCATTTGAAATACCGATTTATCCAAATCAAAAAGTTATAGGAACTGTAAATTATCTATTTGAAATAATATCTGTGAATGTTACAACGGAAGAAGCACCAACACAGTAGTAAAAAGAAAACACAAAAAAAAACTCTAAACGCGCTTACATTATTTGCACGCGTTTAGAGTTTTTTGGTTTAGGGCTGAAATACATACGTGAGTGGGTAGTTACCAAAAAAAAAGTAATTGTTATAATAGGACAAACATTAATTAAAGGCTTATTATGTATAACAATAATACTGAAGATGTATCGTTTTATAATAATCAAATAGCAAGTGAGCACAACGAAGATAAAACAAGTTATTATTCAGTCAAAGTTTTTGGTAGTAGCGCATCTATAGAGTTTAAGCCTGATAAAACAAGGGGAGGGGTGTTTACCGTAAAGATAGAGGCGGCGGCGAAAGTAGATGGGGCAACTAAAGCTTATGACTGGAAAAACTTGATCGCATTGCAAATAACTAATACAGACATTCTTAAATTTTTAATGCTGTCGTTAGGTTTAGTGGAAAAAGCAGATTTTATGCATTACGGCTGTAACAATGACAAGAGTGCTACATTCAAATATCAGTACAATGATAAATACGGCCCTCAAGTTTTCGCTCAAATAAACCAAAAAAATAAAAAACAATGCAGCATACCAATACCTATGGCAGACATGATACAAGCAGGGCATTTAGCCTTGTGCCAGTACATTAAAAATCATCCTTCTTTAACGGCAGATGCAGCATTAATGACGATTAGCCGACTAGCTCAATTAACAAAAAACAAAGGTGAAAGGGGCGTAAAACAGTAAATCAACGACTTGCGCGATAAACTCTAAACTTTAATATTTAGCTTTAATCTTTATTGTCTACCGACATTTGGTAGTCCTAACATCCCATTAGCTATTAAATATAAATCTTTTTCGCCCTCGTTTGCCACTGAGTTAGTGGCAAACAAATCTCTGCACAGCAATAACCTGCAAATTTCACAAGTGAACACTCGCCTTATAACGGATAAACACACAAAAAATTTTCTTTTAAAATAATTCAGCACACCATTACTATAATTTTTCTGTTATGCTCAAATCCATAGATAACTATTGGATACTTTGATGAACCTTTCCTATCACTTTATAAATTGCAACAGACTTTTCCGGGCAGTATGGGTGTTAAGTGGTGCTTGGCTATTTTTATCAATATTAGTATCTGTTCAAACCTATCTTGCACACGGTTATACGCTATCTAGTGGCTCTATCCTTATTCCGGCCTTTGTTTTTTGCGTATTTAGCTTTGCAAAAATCAATCTACTTATTGGAAAATCCACTTATAAAGTAGTATTTTCAATATTTACATTGAAATATACTTATTTAAGCAGCATATTCTCTAATAAGGTTCCCTTGCAATATACAAACATAAAAGATGAAAACCTTTATTCACTTGTGAGCATAGACGACAATGGAAACCGAGTTCGATTAATAAACCGAATACCAAGAAAAAACCTAAATGAGACAATTTTAAACTTGGATTTAAACCACATATAATAAAAGGCTAAAATAGTGAAAAAAAAATTCAGCTTTTTATATCTAATAACGATGAGCATCTTTGTAAATGCCGAGGTCAACACTTCAGATGTTCACCTGGATAGCTGTGTAGCTTATCAAAAATCAATGCCTGATAACGTAATTAAAAGCATGGTTGTCGCGCTATACCTAAATAAATCATCTTCAAAATACATCATTGGAGAGGAACACCTTTTAGAAGGAAATGTAGATTACACAATTACATCTCGCTCTACGGGGATCATAGATAAAGAATCATATAAAAACACCACCACTATCAATATGGATGAAATAAAATACGAATGTTACCTAAAAAAATAAAAACAATCTTACTAAGCTCTGCTGTGATAGCAATGACACTTACTGGATGCTCTGAACCTGTAGAACCAATATTAACATCGGCACAATCGGTAGAGCTTTATGCAAACTATCTAAGCAAAAGAATAAAAGATAAAAATGAACTTTCTGGTGCTATTTTAAAAGTGGCTTATGCTAATCAGATAAAGGAATGGGAAAACAAAAAAGAATTCCAAGATATAGATTGGAAGCCTTTGTCATTTAGACGTTCCGTAAAAGAGTTATCTAATGATTCTGTGGTGGAATATGCAGAAAAGGCAATGAAAGCAAAAGAGTTTTCTTTAGACGAAAATGAAGCTGTTTTTGTTGCGCAATATATTTATACGATGATAACAACTGAAGGCGAGCAAGTATTTGTACCTCTAAGCAAACAACAAAAAAATAAAATAAAAAAAGTAGCAAAAGATTTATCTAAGTTGGTGCTGTCGAAAGATAAAATAAATAGACTATCTCTGTACAGTGTACTAAGTGAAGAAACGATTGATTGGAAAAAGGTAAAAAATATAACAGAAACTATGTTACCTCAAACCACATCCTTAAATAAAAGAGCTTCGATTGCAATAGACACTAACAAGTTAGGCTTGTTACTTGAAAGCAACTTATCAACATCAAAGTTAATGGATTTTGTTGAAGAACATCAAAATTTATTTATACTAGGCGATGAAGCGCACTCATTGTTGCCATTAGTGGCTTATGCATTAGTAACCCAACCATATCGCGTAAATAGCGAAAAAAACAAAACTCAAGCCATGAGTTATTTAGATTTTATTATTTTAAAAGAAATTCCGCGACTTTCTTCACAAGCTCTCGCGCTAAAAAAAGAAAACAACAAAAACACAAAGCATTAACCAAATTTGATGGAGCAGGAACGTGTTTTGTGGCTGATCATGAAACACCAATGCTTTTAAACTAATTATTTCATATTTAAAAATAAGGTCACTCCGTGGTCAGCTTCAACTGGCTACACTTTTTGTTAAAAATCTAACTTCTCATAACGAGAATAAAACAAAGAGACTGCATCCTCAAAAAGAGCGTTGTGCTCCGGCTTAGCCGTAATAATATTTGCGCTACCTCCTTTGTTGGGCATGGTGTAACTATGATTGTAAGGGTGAGGTACTAGTTTGTTATTTTTAACAGCATCTAAAAAAGAAAAGTCTAATTCTAAACCCAAAATATCATGTTCACTTAATAAAGGGTTTACTGCGAGGAGCTCATCAAACCATTCATCAAACTCATTAACATAAGTCAATTGATCCGTTATTGGTGTTTTTCTTATCTCTTCGTCACACAAAATTTTATCCCACAAACTAACTGCGAAACCCGATGTACATTCTCGGCTGGGCATAATTCCAAAAGGATAGTTGTCAGACATGGCGAGTTTGTACATAGCCAAACCATACCCGCTGTGCGATACATCACTAACGCTATGACGAACCCATAAATTACCTGAGCTAGTGCTTTCAAGCTCAATTGATGCAACAACATAATTATCTTTAACTGCAATGTAATGCACTATGTTATTTAGAGTTTTTTTATAGGTAATTAAATTGCTAAGCATAAGAGATCCTATTTATGTTTTACCATCAAAACGCACTGCTATCTCTATGTGCGTTAAACTAGTAAAGTTGGTTTTCCGTATTAAACAGCCACGATAATAACGGATGAGTGGAAGTATATTGTCGCGCTTGAGCTAAAATGTGTGTCCTTTTATCAATAACTTACTTGTTCTGGAAATTTCCAATAGCTCCCAAATGCTTTAACAAAAATATTACCTATTTCATCAACCATCTTGCGACGAATACCGACACGAAAAACCGTCACATAAAGTAGATCAGTATCACTTTTAAAGCGTTGAAGTGTGCCGACTTGTTTAAATGCACCCGCTTGATTTGTGCCAAACAAAGCCACAAAGTTATCTTTGGTATGGTGCGTAAAACCTAGTGGCTCATGCCCTAGTTTAGATTCCCAACAATCTTTTCCTACTTGAGCAAAATGGCTGACGCAGTAGGAGAATGCGTTAAGAACACCTTTTTTATTTTTGAGTAAAACAAGGTTCTCAACTTGGTTAACAGCAAGAGGAGAGTTACCATCAGGCAAAACCGGTAGTAATTGTTCGATAGTTTCTTTGTCTGTTAACGCTCTATTTGGATTGTCGATTATAGACATTTTAGTTTTCATAAGAATACCTTCAAGTGATTAGAGTTTATTAAGTAAGAACAATATACATTGAATATAAAAAACAGGTAATTACCAGATCACCTTGTTTGGATAGCAGGATTTTATTTCACCCATAAATGGTACTCGCACAAAATCAAGCTGAAGGATTTACAAAAAGCGTTATTCACAGAGTAAGGTAATTATCTCATTGATTGAAAATCGAGGTAAAAATAGTAAAATAAATTACCACTCAATCACACTGTCAATTTCAATCGGAGAATCAGCAAGAGATAATTTTTTAGCTTTGCTTTTGTATTTAAACAATTCGCCAATCGCATTAATAGAGTTCTGATCCAAAGTGCATACGCTAGCGTTAAAATAATCATACGCGAGAATATCATTAGCCAAATAATCATTAAAACGCTCACAACTGGCTTTGATGTTGTCACAAAAGAGCTTAGTTAACTCATTAGACAAAGAGATTACTTTCCGTTGTAATAAAGCATCTTTCTTTATGGTTTTTTGTACAGATTTAGGCATAAGGCTGTATAGCGAATCTACATCATTAATATAAGAATAAATGTAGCGAAGAAAGCCTGTGTGAGTATTGACAACAAGAGACTTGTTTTCAATAACACTAAATAAATCATGCTCTTTAGCAAAAGTAGCCACGAACAAATCATTAAGGTAAATATCAACACCCTTAATTTGTTCCTGTAAATCATTACTTACTTGGCTTAAAGACCATTGACAAGGGTTTTGTTTGTACTGTTGCAGGCGTAATTTAATAGCCTTGCGATTAGAATTCCTTTTTTTACGGATAGCTAATAATGAAGAAATTTTATAAGTCCGATATTCTGCCATTGTTAATATATCGTTAACAGGTAAGGTAAAAGATGTTTTGGTTGTCATAAAATCTTTAAAGTGAAAAAGCTTTTTATCTAAATGCGCCTGACTTGCAAAAAGAGCGAAAGAATCATCATCTAATGATGTTAGACCAAGTGAAGCAAAATAAGCTGTCCTTTTCAGAATCATTATAGTGTTTTTCTTAGCTAAGTTGTTTAGCTCTAAAACACCCCAACGCATTAAACTTTCAAAAGCGGCACTGCCGCCAAAATAATAGATAGAGTTATGCCATTTTGTATTACCCTCAACGCTGCGTTTATGATCTAACATTGCGCGATCTAATCCATCGTAATCTATCCAATCTCCAACACTGGACATATTAACTTCATACGCTATATTTACGTCAATATCATTTAAAAAAGGAGTATATGATTTTGTAGTTGTAGGTAAATATAGAGGTGTTTTATTGAGAATTGAATGTTCCAAACTAACATCGGCTGTTCGTAAACCAAAACTTGGCTTATCTAGTGATGTACGCCCACGCTCTACGACTTTGTATTTACCTTTAGCCTTTGAAGCTTTTAATATTTTGCGTTTTGAGAATTTTAATTTAACTACTTTATTGCGGGCATTATCTAAAAAACAAGACGAAAGAGCGTTGTATTCACCAAATCCTCGAAGAGTAACTAAGTCAGCATTTTTCTTTGTCGCTAACAATGTTAACTCTTCAGGTGAAAGTAATCGCTTTGCTGTTTTAAAAGGTACTTTCACGGTAGGCAAAAGAGTATCTACCGCACAATATTCAGCAGATTCTATATCGAGTAAACCTGCAGTATGGGACGTGTAGGTGAACTCGCTTAACGAGTATTTTGGTAAAACCATAACCGCATCAGGCACTACATCTTGCTTACCTGCGGCTGGGTCAACATCAGGGTACAGCTCGCGTAGACCATTTTCTTCATATCGCTTGCGTACAATAGTGTAAGCTTCATCAAGAGAGAAGTCAGTGCAATTGTATCGCTCATCTTCAATATCAGCTAAGAAGTCCTCTACAAGCGTTTTGTAAAGGTATATAGCATGGTAGTTTGGCAACTTAACACCATCGCGGCTATGAATAGCTGAAAGATAAATAGCTATTTCAAAAGTCATCGGCGCAAAAAGAGGTTTAGCAGCATGTTTAAGATAAACTTTAGCATAAGCATTTTTATCTTCTATGGTCATGCTTTTGTCGTCAAAGATACTTGCATAAGCTTCATCAAGCATTTCATCACCAACACTTATTTTTTGTGCAAAGCTCTTAGCTCGAATAATTTCATCTACCGTTGCGTTACAAGACAAATTAATCAAATAATCCAAGGTTTTTGCACAAAGAATGTTTGGCTGTGCTGCAATAGCACCTGTTGTTTGATCGATGGCGCGAGTATGCCAACTGCGCTTAGATAAATCAGCCGATATAAACATCATATAATCACGGATTTTCAATGTGTTTTTATTAATGCTATGATGCCATTTTAACTTTGATTGTGATTCTGCGCTCCTATCCTTTTGAATTTTAAGGCAAAAATTGCATCCGTGGCGGCCGTCTACACCGCTACAACCACCTGATTTAGTTTTGTCATTTTTGATTTGTTTAGAGCTAACAGGACAAGAACCATCACTTGAATTACTGTAAGTAAGAGCTAATAAGCGGTGATTATCTGTGTAGCTTGGGATTTTATAAAACCCTTTTGACGGTTGGGTAATCGGATTCGTACCTGCGCGGCGAATAAGCAACCAAACTTCCTCTGTTGTCATGTGGAGAATTGGCCCAAATATTCGCTCTTTACGGTTTTTATCTGCAAACTCAATTAATTGCTCTGGTGTTTTGTCGATCATGTTATGTTTAGCAAGGCTAGCTTTGCGGCGAGAGCTTTCAGATACGCGTGAACCTAGTAAGCACACAAGATTATCGCCATGCTCTTTCGCTAACTGTCGTTCCACTTTGAAAGCTGATAACACTTTCATTTGCTCACTACAGTCATTATTGGTCTTTGCGGTAGAAAGAAACTTTAAACCTGACAAAAACATGGGCGACCACTGATTTGAGAGGTTAGGCTGGCAAAGACGAATATCTAAATTAATTTTGTTTTTTTGAGCAAAATCTTTAAGTAAAACCATTTCGTTTTTAACAAGCATAGAAATACTGTGATTTTCAACTAGCGTATCTACAGTGATAATAATAAATTTATCATCAGAGGTAAGTACGCCCTCGGTCATTAATTGTCGATGGGCTTCAAGGGCGGCCAACGTAGTCACAGTAGAATCTTTTGCAAAGGAAGATGCCACATATACCTGATATTTTCTGCGAATAATTTTAATATCAGCTACCGCTTTTTCAAATAAAGCATACGCATTTGATTCAATATCGCTTAATTCTTTTGCAGCATCAACAAACAAAATACTATTAAAAGTTGTTGATATATCTGTTATTGGTATTTGTCTTGGAATATTCACTAGAAACCGCCTGTTGACCGATTGTTAAAGGTAAAAGAGTTATAAAGCAATAAGTAACTTACTGATTAATGTTTCTCTATCCTGATGATCATCAAGTGATAATGACTCACATGCGTTAGCTATTTCGCGTATTAGAGATTCTTTTGGTGACAAATACTCTTTTGGGAAATAGTCTAAAAACAAATCATCACAAATCTCCCAAGTAGTATCTGGTGACAACCACTCTAAAGCATCTTGGATAACTACCCAATTATTATACTCTTCAGTAGCCCAGTCTTTGAACTCCATCTCTCCTTCAGCCAATTCGTCAAACAAAGTAGCAGGAGAGCAAGAGTTGATATAGTTTTGATAATAATCGGTTGTAGCTACGCGAGGTTCGCCAACATCACCCTCCGCTTCACGGGTACAAGCAATGCCGCCGTTTTCTGTGATAATAGTAAGTTCATCTGCTTCAATAACAATTCTAAATTTCATGGTTTGGTTCTCACCTCTGGTTAAGATAAAACTATTAAACCATGACTTTAAAATTCAGGTAATATCCGCCGAAGTAGCCAGTCAGTAATCAAGAGCGCACATACTATAACAACCTACGACATTATATTTGCATAACTTATGGTTACCAACCAATCTTGCTGTGTATCTAATTCCCAGTTGTCGTTTATACAAAAGATGTTTTTCATAAAACAATTAAAAAAATGATTTCTCCTTTCGTAAAGTATTAATGGTAACTATTTGACATAGGACAATATTCTTTATTGAGATAACAGTTATTATCCTATAGATCTAAGATTAGACAATCTTAACGCCGCATCATGCTCTTTACCGTAATTTTCATACCAGTGCGTGTAATCATTAAAAAAAGCAAATATCGCAGTTTCTAAGCTATCAAAAGAGCTATCTTCAGTTAGACTTGCCACCTCGATAGAGCCGTTACCGTAATAAAAGGTAGAAAAATAACTTTTTCCATCTTTGCAATTAAAATAAATTTGCATATTATCTATAACAATTTTTTGCTCTGCGCTTTTAATCATTTCAGCTAAAGCTTGTGTTGCTAGTGAGTTAGTTTCTCTATATTTTTCAAGGAAGTTTTCAGGCCATTCGTGCCACGGTGGAAAGTCAATATCTTCAAAATTTTTAACCGCAACATCTTCATCTGATGAATGAGTATCTTCAGGGTTATAACCGCGCTCAATATCACGTTGAATCCGATGTTCTTTATTTGCAGCGCGTTCTTTGTTTAATTCATCAACCCAAGATAGATCGACTTTATCGACCCAAGAATAATCAAAAAAATGATTTTTCCCTTGCGTAAAATATTCAAAATAACTATTTGGACTTTTCATTTTTAAAACTTTCCTAAGTTAGGGTTAAGTGCTTGAGCATCGTTACAATCAGCCATATCATCACCAGTAATCCAAGCGTGGTTCTTAGCTTTAAGCACTGCCAACAAATAATTATTTTGTAAAATTTTAGGGTTTTCTAACAATAATGTAACTAAATCGAAAGCATCAATATCGTGGATCTGTTTTAAAAAATCAACAGGAGCAAAAGAACTTTTTACAGAATTTTCTTTTGGAAAAAAATCTAAAAAAAGATCATTACAAAGTTTCCAACTTGACGTTTCGGGAGATAACCAGTTTAAAGCATCTTTAATAACTTCACAGCTATTAAACTCTTCTGTAGCCCAGTCTTTGAACTCCATCTCTCCCTCTGCCAATTCGTCAAACAAAGTAGCAGGAGAGCAAGAGTTGATATAGTTTTGATAATAATCAGTTGTAGCAACGCGAGGTTCGCCAACATCACCCTCCGCTTCACGGGTACAAGCAATGCCGCCGTTTTCTGTGATAATAGTAAGTTCGTTTGGCTCAATAACAATTCTAAATTTCATGGTTTGGTTCTCGCTTCTTGTTAAGATAAGACTATTAAACCATGACTTTAAAATTCAGGTAATATCCGCCGAAGTAGCCAGTAACAGAAAAAAGACATACACTAAAAAAATAAAAAAACTATGAAAGTAAGGTTATGGCACAAGTATTATTAATAAATAAAAAAACAAAAGAGCTATTTAAGAAAATTAGTTTGAATGACTTTTTAGCCAATAAGTACAAACACCTTACGACAATGCACGTACATAGCCTGTGGCTGCAATGCCAATGCACCAAAGCTGGCGCAATATCGTTTGTTAAGCGCAACAACACAAGTTTTGTACTAGTAAATCATCCTATTCACGGAAAACATCATTATAATTGCAGGTTGCATACTAATGTTAGCGGTGAAATTAACCACGACACAACCGACACCCCACAAAGCGCATCAAAAGCGCCATCAGCATTTACTCCACTAAAAATAGCAAAAGAATCGCAAATACAAACAAATAGCAAAGCTAAAAACAAAAACACAAATAACAAAAAAAAATCTGACCGAATACACAGTTTATTAACTTATGCACTAGAAGAAAAAGGACTAAACATACTTACCGCAGATAAAGTGCCAAATTTAAACTCATTATTTTATAGTAAAATGTTTAGCCTCCCCGTTACGAAAAACAAAAAATATACAGTCAAAGTGTCAGATATTACTTACATCCTCCCAAGTGATCGCGCGCAAAATTACCAGCAGCATCTTGATAAAATAAAGTACAAATTCGCTAACGATGTACCACTACAAAGTAATTTTATATTTTTCATTGATGATATGGCGTTAAGCGAGAACAGCGATGTGTTTGAGTATAAGCATCAGGGAAAAAGCAAAAGAATGGCCGTTATTAAGCAAATACATCACTACCAAAAAACTAAAGGACCAAGGCTCGTTTTTACAATAAAAGCGCTGATAAATACAAAATGGCAGAACTATCTTGTATATACACACCCTATAGTTAGCATCAAACATCCTGTTTTAGTCGATTCGTCTTACGAGCGGGATTTTGCGCAGCATTACTTAAATACAGCTACCGCAGGTAGCTCACTAACAAAACCGTATCTAGCGAAAGAGTTACATGGCAGCTTGTTGTTGCCTGATTTTATTTACAAAGATAAAGAAACGCATTGTATTGTTGAAGTGATGGGTATGTTGAACCAGGATGAGTATAAAGAGCGCAAAAAAAGGCTGGTGCCGTTAATGGAAAAAAGGTTCTCTATGAAAGTCATAGAGGTCACGCCTGATAACTTAAAAGCGCAAGCAGATAGTATTTTTAATTAACGAAAATATTAACGAGCTCATATTATGTCAAGGTATGGTTTCACTGCCAGGTATTGCTATGATTGACAATACCACTTTGAAATACTTCACATTGTAGCTATAAGAAAATAAAACAAACCGTCTTTATGTTGGTAGTCAACGATATTCCACTCAAAACTCGCGCATAGATGTTTTATACGGGCAACAGAACGAGGCTCTTTAGTTTTAATCACGACTTGCTGATCTGCTTTTATATGCTGCTTAATTAATGACATTACAGGCGTAGTAAACTCAGGGCAATACAATGCCGTTGCATCTATGCCTATAGGGTTGTTAGATTGAGTCATGTTACGCGGCCTCTCTGTCAATAGACTCATCAATAGCCAACTGTTCTTTTTTGGCTTTTCGAGCAGCTTTTAAACCACTTGCGCGTTGTAATAAAACCAACTCTTCAACATCTTCTAACTCTTCAGGAAGCTCTATTGCCATAGCGGATAATAGGTAAGATGAACATGCACGATGATTGTATGCCTTATCTTCAAATTTTCTTAGGTAATTACGACAACGACCATCCCATTCTGCATTGTCTTTGGAGAAATCTATTGATTCAAGATCACGCATAAAACCCCAATCTACTTTTTTCTGTCCTGATAGTTTTAAATGCAAATAGATAATACGACCTGTTAATGCAATGCTTTTTAACCAAACGCTTGTACCAACAATTAGTTTATCTCTAGTTTGTTTTGCTGGCGTAGATGAATTAAACGCATACTTTAGCTGTGGATGCTTGGACAATTCACTTAAATACTTACAGACAAAACCAAACAACTCTTTTCTTTTGTTTGCATCGGACAAAAGAGATTCAGCACTTCGCGCAGTTACACCAGCAACCGTTTGAACGAATATTGTAAATTGGTTAAGTGTCCATAGATTATTGCATTGTGACGTTTGAGATATACTTGCTTTGGTAAAGTCTATTCGTTGATCAAGAAAAGCAACGTTTTCAATAATTTCTTTTGTAAAACTGTTAATTAATGCGCGAGAATCCATGGCAATACAAAAACTTTTATTTGGTTTTATTTGCGCTGAATTAAAATCAGTAAAAAGTTGATTGTCGATTTTTAAACCTTGCGTTTTACAAAGTTTTACTGCCAAAGTATTATTGTTAAATTGACTACTTTTTTCTAATAATTTAGAAATACCGCCTAATCTAGCCTGACCATCAACAGCGTACCTATAAACATCTTTAGGGATAGTGAGAGAGTACGCGTTACCTTGTATATGTTTTACATCAAACATTTCAACTACGGCTGATATAGCAGGCAAGCTAGCGAAATCTTGTTCAAGGTAGCTTGCAACATCAGCAATGCGTTTCTTGTGAGTATCACGCTGTATTAATAGCTTTGATTCGGGGTCATAAGGCACCAGCTTAAATAACTTAACACTATCTGCGTATGGCACGTTAATAGTGTAATACTCACGGTTGTTTTCTTTGCCCAGAATAGCGATAAAAGTAAAATCTTTATCAGCATGCAGTTGTTGATATAACTTGTTTAATTCGTACATGGTAAGTAAACCTTTTGGTTGAATAACAACTTGTAAAAAAGAACAGCTACAAGCTAATAGTGAACCCATTAAATCACATTAAAAAAATGAGGTAACAAACAGTTCACCTTAATTATCCATTCAGTAATGGTTGGTAGTTAATAAAGATAATAGACAAAAAAGGAGAGGGTAGTTTTTAAACAAAAAAGAAGTTAAAAGAAAAAACATGAGCAATAACAGCAGGAAAAGTTGTTATTTATGGGCTTTTTTATACACAAAAATTGTGTGCTTCTTGTGCATAAAAGGATTGCTTGCTATGAAAATTTCCGCCGCAAGCGAGGAATTCGCGTGGTACAAAGATCCGAGCAATAGTTTTATTCTTAAATAAACAGGCGTTATTTAAGAACAAGAAAACCAATGAGAAATAACAAAAAGTTATATTTATTCTTTATCCAAAAGATAGACTCTCTTTTTAAACCATTGAGGTGCATTGTTAGCGATAGTTCTTATTTCTCTATCCGAGGCGTTAATAATAGGTGTGTTAGAAAGAAACAAAATATTAATTAAGGCTTGAGTCATAAATAACGGGAAAGCTAACACAAAAAACCTTGAGTCAGATAAACCTAATAACAATATAACAATATAAAAAAAACTATAGGTAAAATTAAATAGTCTGCGGCATTTTTCGTGACGTATATAGCCCAATACATTTGAACTCATATTATTCCTTAAAGACGAAGTTTAGTTACCTGAATTTACACACTAAAAAAATTCAGGCAACTTTGAATTTACACATATAATTAAAGGTAATGATACTCATGCGAAACTGTTGCATTTAATAGAGAGCTTATTACCTGGGTTATATCCCCTTTAACAAGGATATTTTGCCCTGAACACATAATTAATTCTGTGCAATCTGTTTTTTTATCGTACAAATAAGTTTCTATGTTTCGAACCACAACAATTTTATTACCAATTTTTATTATCATTATTTTTCTCTCATAATAGGAGTTAACGAGGGTCAGTATCACCAAAACGGTGTCTAGCCCATAAGCTGAAACCCGCTTGAGACAACAATAACACCACAAACATTGGAAAAAGGTTTTTAACAGGAGTTATGCCTAAAACGACATACAGCGAAATAAATATAGTACCTATCAAAACGGAAGGTAAAAAGTGTTTCCATAAAGGAGAGCTTTCAGGTGTCCAGTACATTTTTAATATGTTATCAATCATTAATAGCATCCTTTGACTACTCCTCATAGATAAATCTAGGGGATTCTCCAGTGAGAGCCGATAATCCTCGGCCTTTTCAGTTAAACCAATAAAATAAAAAGTTTGACATCCTCCCCTACCACGCTACGCGCCTGAACAAGTTCAGGAAAGGAAAGGGATACAGATTAGTTTAAAACCAACGGTGTTTTACGGCACTTTTTTGATAAATCACCTACGGGTAACCATTTAACCATCAAAAAAAGCTTGGTTAAAGTGTTTAACATTATATGTATTGATTATTTGTGTTATAGGAAACAAAAAACCCTTCAAGTTTATTGAATTTAACCGACTATCTAAAACCCAAACCCTGCGGTTATCAGCTAACCCCTCGCGCCTGACCAATCGGCCAATACCCTGTTTAAAGCGCATGGCGGTATCAAGCACCTCATAACTAGAGCCGTAGTAAGGGTTACGTCTACGCATTTCGTGAGATATAGTTCTGTTTAATCCAAAAGGTACTTTTGGGATCACAAGATCGGTCATTATATTATCAAGCAAAGGATCATCTACACCTATATTTTTGCCGTTTACATCAAGCCCAGTCCATGCGCTGCCAACAGCCAACCAAATAGACTTTTTGTTTTTCTTGCCGTTATCCATAAAGCATTTTTTTTGCTGTTCAATGGTTAGTTTACCATTAGGGAAAACAATAAGATCACTATCAATGGATTGACTGATCCTTGAAGCTATACCAGCAACACTTTCATAAGAAGTCATAAGAACCAATACTCCTCCTTGCGCTGATTCGTAGATGTGACTAAGGCACTTACTAACATCATCTAACCATAAGTTATTCGCTACGTCCTTTTCAACTTGGTTTAACTTCTCATTCATACCTACGGGCAGTAACCATCGCTCTTTACTTGGTGAAGGTATATTTAAAGAAGTGACAGGGTTTTTCACCCACACTGGTACGATAGGTGTAAACTCCATGTAGCGATTTTCAGGTATGTTTAATAATTGTCGGTAATAACTGGCTGAATCCTCATGTTTTTTCTTGGTGTATAGGGTTGCTGATACACAAGAACCTGCGGTCATAGCACTCCAAAAGCGAGACAGTAAAGTATTGTTATTTCGATAGCCAACAATTAACTGAGGATATTTCTTAATAGGGGAGTGTCGTAAGATACATTCAGGGCCATTTCTGCCTTGGTTGCTAATTGCCCCAAGCACCAACTTCGCATCATTCTTTAAATGTTCAATTCTAAAATCATCATTGTTTATTTTTTTTACTTTTATCTTGTTAATAATTCCAAAAAAGTTTTCAACCAACAAAGATGAATAACTTTCCTCATTTTTGAATTTTCCAATATGAGCATCATTCATTGCATTTGAATTAACTATCGCATCAAAGCAATACTGGAGTTTGTTTGTGATGTTGGCAGGCAATAATCCACCACTAACGAGATCTTTAATAATTTGTATTATGCCAAATAAAGATAAGTTGTTAGATAGTGTGTTTGCTACGTTTTCCTCAAACAAATGCGCTTCATCAATTAAAATATATTGCCAAGACGGGAGATGGCCCAAGTCTAAAAATTTTAATGCGCTCGCTATTTGCTGAGATTGTTCGTTTAACGCTGCTTTGTACTCAACGCCCGTCATACTTAGTTCGCCATCTACCGCTTGTTGCTTAATACTATACTTAAAGTTATCTTTGATTTTTTTTACTTCTTCAACCGTGTTTTCCCGTAAAAGTTTTGATCTCATATCAACCGCTATCATAGCGTGGGTGGTAACAAGTATTTCGGTGTCATTATCGAAGCGAATAAATTGATTTTTATAAGCAGTCATTCCCTCATCTTCACTTTCGGTTCTTGTAGATAAGGATATTTCTGATTTAGGGATGTTTGGCGCAAGTTCGTTTAGGCTATTAAACAAAAAAGAGGTATTTACATTTTGCCATTGGCCTATTGCTGGCGCACCTTTACTGATCCAATTGTCAATATCATCTTTGTAATGAGCATATTCTTTTTCTTCTAATAGTTGATAAAGCGCTTTTACGCTAACAAAAGACCCCATACCCAAAACAACCTTTAAAGGAGCAATGTTTTCTACGGAAGATATATTTTGGTATTCATCTGCAAATTGCTTACTTAACGCAATAGTAGGAACAGCGATAACCACCCGGCAATTATCTTTCAATGCGTATTCATTTGCATTAGCAAGCATAGCTAATGTTTTACCAACGCCTGTTGATGCTTCTACCATGCCTATTTTTTTATTTTTGAATGTTTCAGAGAGATAATTAAAAAAAGTGGTTTGAGCAGGTCTTTCATGTCGAGATGATGCTTTTAAATAAGGGGTAAAGTCTTTGTTTTTAATTTTTGTTTCGATGAATTCATGATACAACTCTTTTTTTTCTCCTACTATTAAGTAACGTAAGAGAAGATTTGCTTCAGTACATTTTTGCTCACGACACGCTTTACGGATCACAATATCATATTCTTTTTTAAAACTTAATGTTTCAGTAGTGCCTATCAAAACATCATCATCGAGGTCTGTTACTGGCAAGTCAATGCTAATAGATTTTTGGATTATGGACTTTACTACCTTTTTAAATGAGGACAACTCTTCTTTAGTCATTTCAGTTACCGGCGTTTTAGATATGCGTAGACACAGTGAATGAGGAATTGATACTTTAGGCATAGGTGTTCTCATTTAATAATATAAAGCTATGGTATATATTTTCCCTAAAAATGTCTATAGGGAAAATTGACATTAAAGAAGTATGCCTGTATATTTTCCCTAAATATTCCTATAGAGAAAAAAAATATGAATCCAATAATGCAGAACATTATTACTATCACCATTCCGCAAGGGGCAACGTGGTATGCGGATGATTTTCGCAAAACAGTTAGAGCCTGTGTAGGTGGCGATGACTCCTTTAATGGATTACATGAACTGTTTAACTTTCAAGAAGATGGTCACTCAATGAATAACAAGCCTCTTTGTAGATTCATAGGAACAAAAAAAACGGTTGGTTTTGTTTCTGAGCGTAAAAATGGACAAGAAGATGTATCTAAAATTGCGGGGCATATTATCAACGCCGCAAACAAACACTTCCATGGAAAAGATTTAGGTTTAAAAATATTCCAACAAGAAAAAGAGATCAGATTCACCTCCGAGCCTATTACTTATCGGCTCGTTGGCGGTGTCAAAAAAGGCAGGACTGATGCTATAAGAGCGATGACTAAAGAGCAAAGGCAGGATATAGCACCTCAAGTCACTGAAAAAATGATAAAAACAATGTTAGAAGATGCGCTGTACCAAGAGTTATTTGATGATTTACCGCCATTTAATACATTAGATTTTGTTTTGCATGAGATAAGACCACTTAGCGTCCAGATCACAGAGAAATCAAAAGAAGTTGCAACCCTTGTTAATGCTACTTTTAGCATCAATGCAGATTTAGCAGGTTATTGGCAAGCAGGCCAACTGCAAGCTCGCGGCTATGGCTTGTTACATAAGTTTAAGGGCGGTTATTAAATTATGGTAACTTCTAGTGAACTTGCTTGTATTAGTACAAACACTAAGCCAATAGGTACGAGAAAGGCTACTGCTAACGGTCATTGTGGCGTTTGTGGAGGAGCGATTAGAGCAGGCGATTTGGTTGATGATATGGTTTTTGGAGCCAGCTTTTCAAACCATAACGAATTAGCAGATGAAATGGCAGATGATAAATGTGGGTATTGTGCAGCTATACTGTCAAACACTAAATTTATATTAAACTTTTCAACGTGTGTTTATACAAAAAAAGAAGCCTTTCCTTTTGGTAAGAAAATCAACCGCGCCTGGTTCTTGATAAACCCACCTACACCACCCTTTGCCATAACAGTGCAAGCCACCAAAAGTCAGCATGTAGTTTGGAGAGCGCCAGTTTCTTTGTCAAAAGAAGTGTTCTACGTCCAACTTGGAGATAATACGCTAAAAATTCGCCATAAGTTCTTAATGAACGCCATTAACACAACAACTTTGTTACGGGATGCTTACGAGAAACAACTTGAGGATATTGCCTTTAAAACAAAGAAAAAAGCAAAAAAAACAGATCGTAATAAATTACGTCCTTTGAATTATGGCGAAATGAAAGGACAAATGCTAAAGCTGGGTCAACTGCAATACTGGGTTAAAAAGCTAATAAAAGAGGGTTATGTCACTGAAAAAGACATCGCATCATTAAAAGCTTTAAATTGGGGTGAAGCGTGGGCGTTAGATACCGCTTCAACAGAGGGGAATGCAGCGCCAGAAAAACCAGATACCCTAAAATAGCCTGACTTTTATAACGAAAACCTTCCCTCTAACAAATGTTATTGGAAAAATAAAAGTTATCAGATGATTTTGGTACTTATTGAACACCCTGATAGATAAAGGGATTAAAGAGAAGAAGGCGAAATTAGTACCAGAATGTCAATGCTTTTCCTTGAAAAGGGATTTAAGTAGAAAAGTGTAGTACCCAAATGACTTAAATATAATCTACCCTTCAACAAGGGATTTAAGATAAGACATAATTTAAAAAAGGAATACATATCATGGGAAAAAGAACAATTCACGTAATTTTAGAAACAACATCGCCAATGCACAATGCTTTTCCCGATAACTCGGTAAAAACAAAAGATGGTAACCGCATTGCGTTAACCAACAAAAAACAAGTAAAAGGGGTAGACGTACCTTGTTTTCCGGCAAACGGATTTCGAGGTGCTTTAAGACGTAAAGCGGGTCAACGTATAGTGCAAAAGTTTTCTGATACCGAAGCACGTATAGACGCCAAAGTGTATCGTGGCATTATGTGTGGTGCAGCCACAGGCCGTCCAGATAAATCCGCGAATTCAATCGAAGAGTTAGCGCGCGCCAGTGAACATGCCTATATGGGTTTGTTTGGCGGAGGTTCGCGTATATTTGCTAGTGCATACCAAGTGTCTGACTTAAATGTTATTTGTAATCACACGGTATCTACAGGGTGTGTTCATGCCCCAAAATCACTGATTGAAGAAATTGTTTTGTCGCAAACTTACGAAAAAGAGGGTGTTGATGTACCTATTCAGCCTTTTCAGTTTGTAGAGGAGCACTTCTTTACCCGAGTTAATGATTTTGGCAGAAAAAATGATTGGATTGCTTTAGATAAAGTTATTAAAGATGGTTTGGCGGGCGTAGCTGAATTGATTTCAAACGATGTAGATAATAGCAGTAAACGTAAAAGCCAAGAAAGTAATGAAAACAATGTCAAAAAAGAAGACACTTCAACATTATTATCCAATCAAGCAATAAAAACGGGAACACCGTTGCATTTTCGTATAGATTTATCACCTAACGCGAGCGATGCGCAAATTGGTTTGTTATTAATAGCATTAAAAGACGTTTTTGAAGAAAACTACATTGGTGGTTGGGGTCGTGTCGGTTGGGGTCGTTATCGTGTTACTGCGTTTGATTTTACCCTTGATGATGAACGTTTTATTAAAACGGAAAGCTTCTACAGCGAACAAGAAGATTTTATATTACCAAAAGAGACAGAGCACTTGGTAGACGCAGGGTTGAATGCAATAGCGTGTATGGATTGTGCAGAAATGATTGATTTTTTCACTCCATTAACAAAAGAAAAGTAAGGGTTTGTAAATGGATAACTTAAAAATTACTTTTGAGCTTTGTTCAGCGATGGTGACTTCAGGTTATCCTATTCACCTTGACGCGTTAGTGGCGTATGCGGCCACACAAAGAGAATTACTCTTTTTAAACAAACCAACGCAATCAGATTTTGATTTGATATATAGCGAATTACCTTTTGAGAAGTTTGAGCAAGACGGTGACTGGGTGTTTAAAGCAAGTGCGTTAGTTGCTGAAGGAGATTGTGACCATTCTTCTGCATTTTATACCAGGCGAACTAATGAGGTTGAATTGGCCGTCAATAGCGTAAAAGGCAATATACAATATGGTAAAATGAAGGCAGGCGCAGAGTTAAATTCTCATGCGCTAAAGCTGGATATGGTGCGTGGGCCACAACGAAATTTACTTGGGTATTATTCGACAACTGAAGTTGAAAAGGTTGTTGGTTATTGTGTTGGAGATAAAGAGCGCATCGAAGAAATCCTGATAGATTATGGATTTGTAAATCATATTGGGAAGCGTAGGTGTACAGGTCATGGCAATATTAAATCTATCACCATAGAAATTGATGATAGCGCAGGCGATATGTGGAAAAATCGCGTTAAACCATGGCCGCTTTCAAAAGATGATATTAAAATCAAAGCGGCAATAAAAGCACCCTATTGGAAAATTGATAATTCTATTGATGCCTTTTGCCCTAAAGGTTTAGCGTAGAAAATGCTAGATATAATCCCTCACCAAGACAGGATACCTTTTGTTTGTTTAGGAAGGTGTACTTTAACGGTAAAAGGCTTTTCAATAGTTGTTATAGATCTCGATGGTAAATTTGAAATACCTATTGAACGATATAGCGCGTTGTTACTCGAACCTGGTTGCAATATAACACATGAGGCTATAAAGCTTTGTTCTGAGTTGAATGTGTTTGTTTTTTGGGTAGGAGAGTCTGGAGTAAGACTATATTCAACAGGAGGGTCCGTAAGTAAATTAACATCAAAACGATTACTTAAACAAGCATTAATTATTCATGATCAAGATAAGAGGTATGAAGCAGCCCGTCGATTATACATCATTATGTTTCCTAACGATGAGATTCCTTTATTTTCGACAATAGATCAGCTCAGGGGTCACGAGGGAGCAAAAGTCAGGCTTTTATACAAAGAAATAGCTTCTAGTTTTTCCCTTGAGTGGACATCTAAGGATGAAGCGCCGAGTAATCTGCAAAAATCTATAAATATGGCTAATAGCTGCTTGTATGGCTTGTGTGAAATCGCAATAATTATTTGTGGCTATTCACCAGCATTAGGAGTTGTTCATTCTGGCAATCCAAAATCTTTAGTTTATGATTTATCAGATACCGTTAAGTTTAACGAGATAACACCTATCGCTTTTCAGGCATATTTGGATTGTCCATTCGACGAAAATATATTGTCATATGTAAGACGTGAAATACGAGATCATGCGAAGGATAACAAATTAATAGTGAGATTAATTCAAAATGTAAAGAAAATCATGGGTGAGTAGTGTTTATAACCATAAAGATAATCAACCCTAAAAATAAAACCAAAGGAATATTAACTAGATGTTTACTTCAATTAGGCTCAAATGTTTTTGTTGGAGACGTGAGTAAAAAAAGACTAGCAAGTATTTATGAAATGCTTGTATATGAAAGTGCAATTGTTTTTATTGCGAACAAGAGGAATGTCACAGGTTACGATATTGAGCTTTTCGGGAAGTGCATAAATGATTTTAAATCCATTGATAACCTACACTTTAGGCGACTAACATAAAGTCAGTTATTTTGCAACAGTCTACCCCGTATGACGGGGATTAAAGACCATCTACCGCTCCACGACCAACAGCTTTTGCGTCTACCCCGTATGACGGGGATTAAAGGAGTATGGATTAAATACAAATGCTGGTTATGGTGTCTACCCCGTATGACGGGGATTAAAGCATCGAAACACGAGGGACACGGGGAAATCGGCGGTCTACCCCGTATGACGGGGATTAAAGGTAAATGCTTGCAGAATAGACACTGCTTTTTTTGTCTACCCCGTATGACGGGGATTAAAGTTAATGCCTTCAATGCGTTGCTTGTCCATTTTAGTCTACCCCGTATGACGGGGATTAAAGTTAATGCCTTCAATGCGTTGCTTGTCCATTTTAGTCTACCCCGTATGACGGGGATTAAAGTAAATAACGGCCATTAGTTTGTTTTTGATAAACGTCTACCCCGTATGACGGGGATTAAAGTAAAGAGGGTAAAGTTTTGTTGTTTAAATTATTGTCTACCCCGTATGACGGGGATTAAAGTCAGACTGCATTACAATAAACTCAAGCGGTTATGTCTACCCCGTATGACGGGGATTAAAGTAAAAGCAGAAGTAGAACAACGCGCGGTTATGAGTCTACCCCGTATGACGGGGATTAAAGTGACTTATCTACTCTAACTAGTAGTGACTGACCGTCTACCCCGTATGACGGGGATTAAAGTGATACATCTTCAGCTGAAATTATTTGCTCTGAGTCTACCCCGTATGACGGGGATTAAAGCCAAGTGAAGTGCCTGCTGATTCTAACGTTAGCGTCTACCCCGTATGACGGGGATTAAAGTAAGTTTAAAGCTGTTCTAGAGTATGGTTTGTTGTCTACCCCGTATGACGGGGATTAAAGGTTACTACGCCTTCTATTTGAAAGTTATCAGCTGTCTACCCCGTATGACGGGGATTAAAGATAAGTTGTTACCCACTGGCAGTAAATAAATAGTCTACCCCGTATGACGGGGATTAAAGTGGGACACTCGGCAGCAGGGCAAAACCCATTATGTCTACCCCGTATGACGGGGATTAAAGTTAACAAATGAGCAAACTAATGTTTTGTTTAAAGTCTGCCCCGTATGACGGGGATTGAAGTAGTGGCGCGAGCATTGTACGAAACAATTAGCCCTGTGTAGCAGGGATTAAAGTTAAAATCTAAGAACAATTCGTTATATTGCAATTATATTCCAAAAGGTGGAGAGCTTCAGTTAATTTAACTTTAGAGCGTATTTTTTTAGTCTTTTGACCGAGAATAAAACCGTCTTTAAATGCTTGATCTAAGGCGCTTAATATAATTGAATAGATGTCATCATCTACGCTATCTAAAAGTACAGATAGCTTTTCTCTTTTTGTTATTGAGTCTGGCAATTTATTCAATTTAGTTTTATCTATTTCATAATCCTTATCAAAAGCAAAAGCAAATAAATCATCAATACCATCAAAATCAACAGCAAGCGCTTTAATGTTGATGTAAGTTTCTTTTCGGATAGAAATATTTTGATATTGCTGCTTTTGTTTATATTTGAATTGCCGGTATTGCTGGCGAAATTTTAAAACACCAGCGGTAGACAGAACAACTTTTAGCTGCGGCAAGCACTCTTTGAAAGAATGATTAGTTACAAAAACATCCTCTAATATAACCAAAGCATCAAAAGAGCTTAATAAATCATCTTTAAAATACTTGGTGACGTTATTCGCAATATTTTTATACGTTTTACATTCTATATAGGAGTTAAATATTAATTCGTCTGAGTTCATTTTTTTGTAGCTTAAACTTGAAATAGTAGCATTATACTATATTGATTTGTGGTGAATTGATATGATCGATAGAGAATTACATCAGTTGTACCACCTAATTGCATCAGAACTGCCAGTCATTATCATCTAACACTGCCGCCTAATAACAACGGAATGCTTAAAGTAATATAGGCCCGACAATCTACATAACCATACCTTGACATAAAGCCTTGGTTTTGGTTTTTTGTATGAAATTATTAAGTAATATACTCAATGACTTAGGTGTTTGTTAAAGCATAGTGTGACAAATTAATCATTATTGGAGTTATATAACCATACCTTGACAAATTAAACTCATACATTGACATAAAAATTAAGTTTATTGTTCTTATTCAGTCACTTAGAGTTCAATGTAACCATAGTATGACAAAAAATATTTGTCATACTATGGTTACATTTTTACTTTTAGGGGGATATTTATTATGAGGTAGGAATATCAAGCCAATCAAAGAGGATTATTATGACTTCTTTCTTTGGAACAATTTCTGTTTTCCATCCTGTATATTCACAAACAAGATCATAGGTAATGGATAAATAAAAATCATTCCAATGCTCTAACTATTCTATCCGTTGTTGCATCAGCACAATTATATGTGGCAATCAAAAAAAAGAATAAGTAACATTTTGTTATTTTAAAATCTACGTGAACAAAAGGGCTGACCTAAACCATCAGCCCTTTTTTTATCACAAATCTTAATTAAGTGTCTTATAAACATTCCCATGCAAGCCCGTTTTTAAAGGCGTTATTGAAAGTAAACTTTAAAAAATCAACTTAGATGCTGTGTCAAATTTTCAGTTTACCCAGTATTGACACGCTGCTTATTTGTTGTTATTGTTCGTGTCATATTCATGTATACTGGAAAAACAACAACCAAAAGAACTAAACAATGCCAATAGAAAAAACATTTACTAATTCAGATATACAAGAATTAATTACTAATAATGCCACTGGTGATTTTAAAAAAAGAAATACAGCTTTAATTGTTGGTGCTAGTTATTTTGGTCTGACAAGAATAGAGCTTTCTTTATTGCCGCTTAGTGCCTTAATGACAGAATCAGGAAAATGGTATAGCACTTGGACGTTACCATCGGAGTGTTCATTTAACGGAGAACCAAGAGAGCTTTATACTGCGGATCATATAATCCCCGTGTTAGATGCTTATTTAAGTTGGTTATCAGCTAAAAAAATAGGTCTAAGCAACTTGTCAACGTATCGAAACCATAATCCTGAAATGAAATTTTATGTGAACGACAAATTAGAAGAATTTGCACTAACTAAGCGTTCAAAAAAGTTAGTTAATAACAGAGTTAGTTATCAAGCTAGAACAATGGATGATAAGTTAAAAAGCTTTCTTCTAAAAACCAGTATACAGGGAGCTACACCTTCAACATTTAGGGATTCTTGGCTTAGAGAGCTATACTTGGGGGGCTGTAAAATTAAGGATTTAATGGACGTTTCAGGTTACAAAACTCAGTCAACAATAGTTGATAAGATTAAACCTAAAGAAATAGAATTAGAAAAAGTTTTTAATAAAATATACTCAAGAATAAGCTTTAAAAAATAAGCGAAAACTTTCGTTAGATCAAGAAAAATTAACAGAGGAATAAAGGTATGACACTAGGTTTATTTATTATTTTAGCTCTGATTGTAGGAACAGCGGTTCGTATGATAATACGAAAGTATAAGGTTATACCTGAAAACAGTCCTTATATGGCTTCCGAGCTATTGTTAAGCTCGATACCTATGTTCGTTTTCTTTTTAGTGGCGTATGTAATGGGGCTAATGAATGTTATTGACCTGTTCGAACCGAGTTTAATGATCTCTGGATATTTTGGATTGGTGATGTGTGCCTCTTTCGGATATTTGAAATTTAAAAAGGACTCTAAATGATGAATAGAAGGTTGATAGATTTCATGGCAGTTATATCTGTGCTGGCATACTTAGAGTTTAACTATCTTCATTTTATGGGAGATATTAATCACGGAGATTTTGCAGGATTATGGGGTACGTTGGATGGATTTTTTATTATGCCAGCAGTATTTTTATCTCTTGTAAGTATAGTAGTTCGCGTATCAGATCGATTGTCGGAATACTCAATCAGAAAAGCTTTTATTATTACAGTTAGTAATAATAAAATGGTAGGAAGTCGAGTTTATGATAATTTGACCTTTACTTTTAAAGGTGACTTTTCGAGTCCCCAACATTTTATATCCAATGAGAAGTCGTTAACAAATTCATTTAACACAGTCCTTAAAGGTTTGGTGAAAGATAGAGGTAGTAGATTTATTTCTCCATATATTGCTATCAAAGTGGATCTTAAATCAATTAGTGATTTGGAAAAGAAATGCCTGATAAATAGCGCCTGGGCCGCAGGTGCGTTAAAAGCTATTTTGATAGATAAATCATCTAATATTAAAGAAGTAAAAGAAAAATTAATTGCCAATCCAGTTGAACTTTTTGAATAGGAATAAATGTTATGAATACAAATTTTAACAAGGCAGTAAAAGGTAAAGCGCGTACTGGTATGTCCGTGGTACCCAATAAACCACCTTTTATTGAAATAATATGCTTTTAAGTGATTACATAGAAAAACTAAAGACGGCTTTAGCCGAAGAAGGTGATATGACTGTTGCTTGTATGACCGCCCCTTTTCATGATGGTGAATCTGAGGTGTTGAATGATTCTCTGATCAATATAGTAGATAGTAAGCCTAATAATGGGCATTCAAAAACAGCTAAAGTTTTGGCTATTGGCTATAAATAATTTACCAAGGAAACAAATTATGGGTTCAATAAAAACACACGGAACAAATGTGATGAATACAGTGAAGAAATAACATTTGAAGTGAATGGCGCTTACTTTTGGCGTTTCCTTGAGTCTGTACCGGAACAGTTTAGAGTTCTTTCAGAAAACAACCAAACAGAGTCGTTCCTCAATGAATCTTTAGAGGCGGTCATGATCGCGACAAGATTAGCCTATCAAGCCTGCTTTACCGATACGACAATGGAAAATTCCTGTGCACCACCGTTAACTTGTACTCTTGATTTTGAAACTTGTACTTTTTCTGTGACAGAAGCGTTAAGTTAGTTAATAACATTAGTCTGCGATGAATCAGGAAAATTAGAGACTGTTAAATTCATTAGAGAAAAATTACCCACACTTGGCTTAAAGGAAACACTTTTATTTGTCGAAACACTACCTAAAACTACCAAGGAATAAATATGAAAGCTGAAAACATTATGTTTGAGCATATCAACTCTATTAATACCAACATCATTAATGCACAAGTTGGAAAAGGTCATTTATTGGCTGAACGCTTTTTTAGTATTTGTGCTAAATTCAGAGGTTTTGACGATCCTAGCTTTTACTTAAAAGAAAATGAAACATTGCTGAATGATTTATTAGAGTTTGAAAAAAATATTTGTAGTCTTGAATTTTTGTATCCGTTTTACTGTTATATCGCAAGGATGTACTTGCAAACTAGTAATGTTGAAAAAGCTATTATGTATGGTCAAGCCGCACTAGAATTAAATGAAAAAACAAATGACCTAGAAGGTGTTGTTGCTGCTAATAACTTACTCTGTGATTGTGCTATCGCCAATGATGCAGCTTTAGTAGGGGTTGAATATTTCAAAAAAGCTCAACCTCACTTGACTGAGCAAATTGCATTCTTTGAAACAATGCCAAACCACAATGCAGAAAAGATAAGTAAATTATTAGCAAGAAAAAGCAGGCCAAGTAGTTATAAATACTTCAATTCTAAAGACAGTCAGCACGAAGAAGAAAGTATACGTCTCTTAATGGTTGCTCAGAATTTTTCAAGAGCAACGGCAAAGAAATATGTTAACAATGCTTAATTCAATGAACTAACTTTTACAGAGGAATAAAGATGATCGAGAAATTACGAAAAAAGATTTGGATAGATGACAAGGTTGATTTCTTCACCGTAGCTTTATTGCTTCTAGTTCCTGCAATACCTGCTTTTGTTTTAGGAATTGCGCTTTTAGGGGGTAATTCTGAGGTCAACTTTATCAGTGAATTAGTAAAAGAATATTTGCTAATCTCATGGAGCGGTTTTTTTATTTTAACAGGGCAAACTTTATATACATTCTACTGTTTAGATAAAGCTTCTGATCACCCGAATACAGCAAACTAATTAACGTTGGAATAAAATTATGGGTTCAATAAAAACACACGGAACAAATTCAAAAGCTCCAATGTACAGCTCTAATTCTATTGGTACGCCTAGTTGGTCCGGTTTAAGTGATTCTGAATTTACACCCAAAATAGAGTCGGAATTGAGAGGCTTTATTGCTTTTGAAGCTAAGTTGAAAGGCCATAATGATAGTAACAATGACCGATTAGGCCAAAATAAAATATTTTTTCATGTTGATTTTTTATCTGGTTGGCCTCAAAAGCTATGGGATCAGAGGTATGAACTCGGTGTATCAGAACAGCAGTCACCAAGGATTAAATAGTATGGATTGGACACTCGCAAAGATAACTGACTTATTGTTTTTAGGGGATGCTGTTGATTTACCTTATTACGATTTTGTGGTTGGTATAGAGGCTATGGAGCCAAGTGAAGGTGTTGCGTATAACAATGGAGAAGGTGAAGCGATAAAGGATCGACTCCTAAATTTAGATCGTAAAGCAATCCTACATTTGAGTTATCAACCATCTCCACCTAAAGAATCTCTTGATGGACTGTTAAAACAAATAAATGTGAATCATATTGTAGCAGCCATAGGTATAGCGATAATTGATCCAACAGCAAGTGGAAGTCAAATTCAATTTGTTCAAACACCACTTGAGTTTTTAGATGGTGACGGGATAGTTGAGGAGCATCCAGAAAAATTATTAAATATGTTAAAACAGCGTTTAGCAGACCATAAATAAATCAATAGGAATTAAAATGAGCGATAATAATTTTATTAAAGGTTTAATTGTAATTGCTGTATCAGTTTTTATATATGGCTTGGTGATAGCTACAACCGTAACTTTAACGATGGCTGGCTTTATCGAACCATCAACGGCAAGTTATTTATTGCCATAAATTTTAGTAAGGAATAAAAACACTTCACGGTGAGTTGGTAATTACCTAAATTTAGACAATCTATAAAATAGCTTATAAATAACCACAAAGGAATAAAATGGCTGTCACACTTTCTAATTACGCTTTTGCGTATCACTATTAAAAACATAGGGATTTTGTATTATGAAAACAATCGTAGAATTAAATTTAAGTCATGGGCTTATAGATATTGCTCAAATATCTAAATCATTTGAGCTACCTACCGTGTTCGGTGATGAAGGTCTTAAATCTCTTATTAAGTTAACTGATTCAGTTAGCATTATGGAAACATTAAAACCTGCTTCAATTGATCTTGAAAGTAATATTGTCACTGTACAAAAGATATTTAGCGTTGATATTACAGAGCATGTAGTGAAAGAGGCTTTAAATAATTTTGTTAAAGAACTAGAAATTCAAAATTGGAGTGTTCAGGTTAACCAAGATGCTATTGATAAGTTAAATGAACCGCCAAAACCGAAAGCAGTTATTAAAAATGAAGAAATCGTAAAACAAAAGCCAAAGCTAATTAATTGGCTTTATCAATTCCTATCTGTTTTAGTTGTCTTTTCATTGACTACATACTTTTTCAATAAAGAAAACTTCTCATTAGTTTACATGGCTCCCTTCTTGCCCTTTTTATTGGTAGGTACGCTTATTGGTCACTTTATGTCAGTGCGCCAGTACAATAAGGCGAAAGAGAAACTAGAAGAGCAAAAAGAAATAAAACCTGATTTAATTGTTGGTAGCGTCAAATAATCACATAGGAATAAAGATATGGAATTTAAAGGTTTTAGGGTTAAACCAGACGATAGAGGAATGTCGTTATTTACGTCCGACAATGATTCTCTTTTCAATGGCTCAACAGAAACATTTAATTTTGTGGTGGTTGCTAGTGATAAAGATGAAGCTAATTTAATCGCTAAACATGCTCTTGGTGAAATTAATTTTACATGGGATTAAAGGAAATGAGAGAAATTATTTTTAATGAATTAAAGGGTATCCCTAAAATTTTTGGGATTGTAATTATGGCATTCTTTTTTCCTGCAGTATCAGCCATGTATATAGGTATAGATATAGCTTAACGATACGGCATGGAAAAAGGAACGTTTGGTTCAATTATAGCAACAATGTTACTCGCAATGATTTTTGCATTGTCCGTTTACATCAAGTTCAACTAAAAATAACAAGCATCACCGTCATAAATCAATAAAAATCTAATAGAGGAATATAACATGAATAAAAAACTTGATTTTTTCTTTGGGAGTACGCTGCGCACCATGATCTTTTGTGTTGCATCTGCATTAATCATCATAGTAATTATAAACTCCAAAGAGAACGCTAAAAAAGAAATTAAGAAAACACTGTATCAAAACTCTACATTTAAAATTGAAAATAAAGTTGTTTTTAAAGCAAAGGATGAACAAGGTACTGTAATAAGTGTTTATTGCTCTCCAACCATGCCTGATTGCTCATATAGTATCAGACTAAATTCATCTCTTGAGTTAATAAAGGACGTTAAAAATTTCGAATTACAACAAAAAGTAAAATAATCGGAAGAAATAAGATGTGAAAGGCAATACTGGCAGTGGCAGCATAAAAAATGATTTATAGTGACAGAGGGATAAATAATGATTAAAAAATCAAGGCTAAATAAGTTAGTTGAGATAGGTTTCTTTGTTTTTGTTTGCTTGTTTTCGCAAAGTGCAACTGCTGAAGACAAGAACTGTTGGGAAGTGGCCGGTACTAAGTATGGTGTTGACCCCTGGCTACTCTATACCATCGCACAAGTAGAAAGTAATTTAAACCCGAATGCTATAGGAGACAATGGAGATTCAAGGGATTTGGGGCTGATGCAGGTTAATACATGGTGGATTCCTAGATTAGTCATTTACGGGATTCGTGAGGATGATTTATTTCATTCGTGTACTAATATTGACGTTGGGGCTTGGATACTTTCACAGTCATTGGCGCTATATAGTGATGAATGGGATGGAATAGGTGCTTACAATGCAGGCACAGGCAAAACAGATGATGTCGTAAAAGAAAGACAAGCTTATGCTGCTAAAGTTTATAAACAATACATGGTCAATATAAATAATTTAAAATAATTAACATTTAGATAAGGTGGAAAAGTGAAATATTTGTTATGGAGATCTAAAGTCAAAGCGTACATTGAAGATGTTTTTTTTGATGTTGTGGATTGGGAACGATTAGCTATTTGGAGGGATTATTATATTGATAATAAATCTCCTGAACTAGCGGCTACAGAGGCTCACGATATATATTTAAAGTCTTTATGATCCAATGACAATTTTAAAGGTTGAGCATAAAGCTTAACTTTTCTGTTGGCGTATTATCTAAGTAAGTTTAAGGGCTCTCTTTATGGCTAAAAAATCACTCTCAGTTTCCCAATTAAGTTCTTATGCAGCCAATCCTCAAAAGTTCTGCTTGTCTAAAGGAAAAGCCTATAATGGTGCGGCGGCAGAGCATGGCACACGTATGCATAACAAAGCTGGACGTATGCCTTTTATGGTTAAACTTATTCTTTTATCTTTGGTTGTAGGTGCTTTATGGATCACATTGAAATAGATAATATCGTGTTTTTTGTAGAATCTTATTATCCGTATTTTTTTATTCTCTTGGGGCTTTACTACCTTTTTAGAGGCTTCTTAATTAAAAGATTATTTAAGTTTCCTTTTTGGTATTTGTTTTTGGGTAGCGATATAGGCGGTAACAAATCTCCTTATTATTTTGATAAAAAAGGTATTTGCGGGGCACCTGACGCTGTTTTTTTTGACATTTTAACTTTGTCTTTTGTTATTGGAGAGTACAAATCTCGCAACTATAACAATGGCGTTACCTGGCGCGAACGGTTCCAAGTGACACTTTATACCGGCTTAGTGCCGCCATGGTTTTTCCCTCGCTCTAAAGGTTACATTGCTTACGGTTGCGGAACAGTTAAAAGGATCAGCTTTGAAAGAAAATATTACAAAGGTTTATTGAGCTTAAAAAAAGAAGTCATTGAAGCTAAAAAAATATGGCAACCTTTAAATAACTTACCTTTGTATAAGCGGGATTAGCACTAAAAAATAAAAATGTTAAGTTTACGTTGATTGTGATTTTTAGCCTTTAGGTAATAACTACGCCTTTAATTATTTTAGCTAAATCATTAAAGGCGTAGTTATTACCGAACCGCTTGCTGGTCGGCTCTGAATAAATTAACGGTGAAAATCCCTTTCGAGTCACCGAATTCTCGTTGCCACGGTATAATTAATTTATTTTGGTATTATCCAATAATTATTATTGTTATTGGATAATACCAAAGCTTTCTACGTTTTTGTATTACCTTCCTATTTTGTCGATAACTTTTCCCATGCCATTTTTACGAACGTTAACTTGCTCTGTGTATCTAGCGGGCATTGATGCACTTTTCCATCCTCCTGCATGTTGTATTTCTAGCATGTTACAGTCGTGCTCGGCCAACGTCACTGCTCCACCAACTCTAGCGCTATGCGTACTCAAACTATCTACATCTAACATTAGCGCGAGACGTTTATAAGCTCTATATACTTGGTCGTACTTTAATTCGCGCTCAGTTATATTTTTAACTGGTGTTAAACTACGCAGTAAAAAACCATCAAAAATACCAAAGTTAGACTTCCAAAGTGTGATTAATGATAAGGTGGTTTGACTTAATACACGATAAGCCCCTTTGCCTTCTTGGTCTGTTTTGCTAGAAGCAAGAAACAATAACTTAGCTTTAAAATCAATATCTTTGCACTTTAATGAACACACTTCACTTGCCCGTAATAGACCGTCAAACATAATATTCACCATAACTTTATCGCGTAACTGTAACGGGCATTCATCATCTAATTTGAAATTTAGCTGGGCAAGTAAATCATGCGTTAAAGCTGTTGCCTGATCCTGAAATGCAGGTCTTTTATTCAAGTTCACTCTCAACCATTCTTTAAAAAGCATATCATCAAAGGGATTCGGCCACTTTAATAATGATATAAACTTTGATAATGGCGCTTTACTTCGACTTATCGTTGCCCTGGCAAGATTGTTTTCTATTTGGTAGCTAAAATAAGCCTTTAGAATTGTCTTGTTATGATCAAAATCTGGTTTGAATGATGAATATCCTTTTTGTACGCACCATTGTAAGAACAATTTCATATCACTGTTATAGGCTTTTTGGGTGTTTTTTGGTAATTGAGAGAATATTTCTTTGTATTCGTTTAATGTATCTTCAATTTCTTTTTGAACAACAACGGGCAAATGATGATTTGTATTTGCGATTAACATTACAAGTCCTCTACTAATTTAGTGATCATGTTAACTGGAACCCAACGGGTGCCTTTTTCCCATGTTTCCCATTCGCCTTGATAAAATCTTTCGTGACGCAAATTTCTATAATGAGCCGATTTTGATTTTGTTTGAGTGAAATGTTTAATAGTTTTAATAACTAAAGGTTTTGTATTTTTATCGCCTTGCATTTTTAAACTGTCCACAGAAGAAATATGGTCTTTATGCGCTGCCATATAAACCATAAAGCCGATTATAAACCGTATAACGTCAAACTGTGTTTTTTGTTCTTTCTTTGATAAGTCTATGCTAAATATATCATCCTTGGTTGTTTTTCTGGTCAATTCACCAAATTCTTCTATGGATTCAGCCTCTAAAATAAAGGCTAACTTCCATACCGGTACATTGTTAACAATCATGCCGTTACCAATAGGATCTCGATAAGATATACAGATATTTTTTTCTAGCGAACCATTAAAAGTCATCTTGATTGGAGCATCATACTTGTTGGCAAAGTGTTCAATAATTGTATTTTTTCTTTTTGGATCGAGTATTGAGATAAATACACCTTTTATAACTTCGCCATTAAAACGGGTTGACTTAGGTATTGCCACCATAAAATGCTCATACTCTGAGCGCAAAGCATTCACTTGACCCTCAAAATTCGTTTTTAGTATCTGTTCAATTAATTCAGGAGATTCAGGCATAAGGCACACTGGATTTTCTAACCAAAATTGTTCTGAAATTAATACCGGAGCCGCAATATCAGGAATAATAGTTCCATCTTTGAGTAAAGTTGCCCATGCTTTTTGCCAGGAACTAAACTTTTTAATTTGGCCGATTTTTGTAGATCTTTTAATTTGAGATCTAACACTGTTACTTACTAAGTCATACAAGTAATAATTCATAAATTCTGATCTTTTAGTTGTTTTTATTTTGTCAGTCTTCTAACTAACGGCATAGCTTATTTAAGCACTTTTAGAAAAACGAGGTAACAACGAGTTTGGCCAACTTTTATTGCAGCTATAAGACATATTATGTCAGTAATAATAAAAACCTGTTTTTCACCACATTAACTAGTTTTCTTTGAAGTAACGGCTAATTACTCCAAATTACAACAATTGGCTGTTTTTGTTTTTGTAATTTCTTTTTGTTGACATATTAGGTCAACAAGCCCGAAAAGTTGTAATTATCTTTTTGCAACCTTTTTTTATATTAACATGCTTTTTTTACATTAGGCAATATAATTACAGTTATCTTGCATAAGATCGAAAAACAACGATTTTAAAGATTACTTGTGGCTAAAGGGTAAAAAAGTAGGATTATACTTTTTTACCCTTGGCGGTGGTAAGTCGCTAACGGTGCGTAAACGAAAAAGTGTAATACTACTTTGTAGGCAGGGTGAATTTTACCATTAAAAATTGCTTCAGACTGTTAATACAAAGAGTTTAGAGTGCAAGGCCCGTTACCTCTCGGTAGACAATAAAGTTTAGAACTTATCACAAAAGTCGTAGATATACTGTTTTAGGCATAGCATTACAGTTTCAAACTTTAATGTTCTCCAACACCAAAAACTTCGTTGATTTTATAATACATCAAGTATTTTTGGCGACAAAAGCCAGCTTTGTGTAACCTCTCTTTTAGAAAATCAGAGGCGTTATAAAAGCAATCGCTCAGATCTATTATACTAGAAAGTTGAAAAATAAAATTTTGTAACTCTGACAAATAAATAGGTTTCTTTAATTCATATGTAGAAACAAGCTCACTGATACTAGCCTGTTGAGGGAAGTTTTTTAATCTTTGCTTGGATACAGCTTGGGAACCTCGCAAAGCTTGTTTTTTATCTACGCCATTGCAACTCATTAACATTAAATAAGCAGAAGGATAAACATGCCTGTCGTAGATAAGAGGCTGAGTTGTTCCAATGAGCGATAACACCGATATATCTTTTGGCTTAGAAATGTACTTTGCATCTAAAACACAATTCAAAAAAGTAGTAAAAGGAACGCCAATACTATCTGCCGCATTTCTTTTTGAAGGATAGATTTTCCCTTTAACATCGACGGGGTGTTTGTTTGAGAATGCTTTTGAGCCAAACACCTTTTCAATAGACCAGCCAAGATCTATTCTATCTCTACACAAATCAGGGCTTTTTCCATGGTGGATGGCGGCTTTTGCAATGCTAGGATAATGTACTCCAGCAACAGTAATAGGGCGAAAATCTTTACGGACAAGCGGCTTGATGATTTCACCTAAAGCCTCAGATATGCTCCAACCCTTAGCTATACGACCTTTAAAGGTAGAGTAATTTACTTTTTTAGCAAGTGCCAATTGGCGTAAACTTGCATATTTAACATTTTTAAACACAATCATAGCTTTTAACTCTAAATACAAATTCGATATACAATATTAGCTTTTATTACCAAACAATATAGCCAATTCCTTTTTGAAAACACTATTCAATAAAACTCTCTCTTCACCAGTTGGGTACGGGTGCATCTCTCTTTTATAATCTGTTTCTTTTGTACCTATTACTGCCCATTCACAAGCTAGGTTATTCTCTTCTATCATATCTTGAATATAAGCCTCAAATGCTCTTGCAACAAGCTCACAATTCATCGACCAATAATGACTTTTACCTTTCTGTCTATCTAAGGATATTGCGCATGACTGGTAATCACTCACTTTAGTACATGCTTTCATTATATTTAAAAAAGCCTTTAACCTTTCTGTGATGTCACTATTTTCTGCTTTATGATCAATTTCGCTATATAGCTTGTCGGGGTGACCGCACTTTTTAGCCAGTCGATTGTCGATACAATGTGCAAATTCATGGGCAATAGATCCAGCGCCATTAAATCGAGTTAAGTTTATAATGTTGAGTGTTGGCTCATAGTGCGCTGATGCACTTCCTGAGCCCCTTGCCCCAAATGCCAAACCTAAACCACCAAAACCTATCCACTTGTGAGGAATATCTAGTATAAGAGCAATAACCTGGAAAGAATAATAAGTATTACTAATGAATAATTGCCGTTCTATGTTTGAAAGGGCATTACCAAATTGAATACCTCTAAAACCAAAATCATCCATTAGCGAACTAGCATCTAAATAAGAAAAATAGCGAGGAGCATTAACCAAATCCTTAACGTTCTTTCGAGGAGTGTAAACGTCTTTGGTAGGGCTTTCTTTTAATTTAAAACTATCACCATGCTCAGTGATTAATGATTTAACTGCATCGTCATACGTTGAAAATTCTTCAGCACTTGAGGACCAAGTGTAACTTTTTAAATTAACTTCGCATAAACAATAGAACGATTCTTTGGTTTTGTTTTTGATTAACTCTGTAGGAAATAGTTTTATCTTTTTTGCATCAACACTGTTCGGCCAATCTAAATAAGGCAGCAACTTTTTGTATTGTGAGTATTTGCCCGATTTGCCCAGTGGATGAAACCATGTTTTCCCTGTATTTCGACCAGCAGCATAAAGCTGATAGTCCATCTTTGAAGATTCAGTTATGTTAAAATGTGCTTTAAGTGCGTCAGATAGACCATTGAGACTTTCTAGGCTAACAGCACTTTCACACCATTCTTTTATAAAATTCACCGAAATGACATACGCATCTTTCCACATAGTAGCGCTGATAGTGGTGCCACCTTGTTTAAAAAAGTTATCGGTTTTGGGCTTTAAGCGCAAACTATGATAGTAACCAAATATTGTTGCTAGTAAATCTTTAGGGTATCCATTTGCGTACAACTCTTTCCAGTCAGGTTCTTTCCATAGTGATTTCAACGAAATTTGTTCATGATGATCATCATTACAATTACCAATATCATCATTGGGTTTGTATTGGCTAAATAAGTGTTTTTTAGCGTAAGGAAGAAGCTCACCAATATCTTCTATTTTTTCCATAAGTTACCTTGAACTATGAGTTTTAATACTTTAGTATTTTATATACTGATATAATATACAGTGAAAGATTATTTATCAACTGGGGCTTTAAGCATTGTTAACTATAACAAAAAGAGATATAAAAATGGGAGAGGTTATTAAAAATAAAAAAATCAAACAGGAAGAAAATGGTTTTGCGGAAATTGTCACAAGATTTGTCATTTCAGGTTTGTTACGGGTGGAAATATCTTTGACTGAAGGTAAGGCTAATACTCGTAATAATAAAAACAAAATCCTTTCTATATGGTTTTCTCGGTCATTAAAGCAACGAATATTCCCTAAAGCACTCACCCCAGTTATTGAGGCATTTCTACATACTTACAAGAAAAAGCCACTAACCGCAGATTTAACGGCTACCCTTGATGAAATTGGAGCAGAATATAAGCTGTGCAAGATGAAATTTAAAGACTTTATCAACACAGAAAAAGAGCGATTGAATTCAGCCTTGGATGAGCTTAAAAAACAAAATTGGCATCCTACCTTTCCGTTAATTCATGATCCAGTAAAAAACGGGCCTTACATCACCACCCAAAAAAAAGAGATTTTTTCTCTTGATGTAGATTATAACGATGCTTTTGCTAAAGGAATACTAATAAAACCGCTAGATATATTTGTTTGCGGTGCATTAGATGAAGTGTGTAGTGCTTTTTATGAGAACGGATTGTTACTAGAAAAAGTAAACGCAACTATTTTTGAAGGCCAGCACCACGCTTTAGTCAAAGTTTACCCAAAAAATGATTATCACGGAACACTGGTTATACCTAAAAAACTATTGTTAACAAATTCATCACCAAGTTAACCAACATTAATACTCATCCACCAATTCCAGTTCACAAGGAATAAACTGACTATTACCAACGTCATTATAGATCTCAATACAACATTAACTCTGAATATGAATCTTTATCGGTTCCTGTTTCCTCTTCGTCATGGATTTTTTCGAATCTAACTAACATCTATGTAATTCCTAAAGTAGCGTATTTGTAAAGGGTGATTTTTATTAGTTATTTCCTTATTTAGCATCCTTAATGGCTTCCGTTATATCTTCCCCGATAATTTCCCTAGAAGATTCATACATAAGTCCAGCAAATCGAGTGAAAGGCATAGTTTGAACCCATACTTTTCCTGTACCTGACATTTTAGTAAGGTAGAGCCCTTCTTTACCAAACATAACGCTTTTAAGGCTTCTAGTTGTCTCAATATCATAAGTAACACCTTCACTAAATGCGACTAATGCGCCTGTTTCAACGTAAAGAATATCTTCGTGAAGCGTTTTTTCTACAATTGTGCCACCAGCATGTAAAAATACTTTATCCTTGCCCTCTAATTTTTGTAGGACAAAACCCTCACCTCCAAACATTGACGCCCCTAGTTTTTTGGTGAACGCCACGCTGATTTTTGTACCAATTGAAGCACAAAGAAAGGCATTCTTTTGGCAAAAAACTTTACCTCCAAGCGGTTTTAGATCTAACGCGAGTATTTGACCAGGATATGAACCAGAAAACGCGAGTTTTTTTGATTCCCTTGAATTGTTTGTGAAATGAGTAAGAAATAATGATTCATTACTCATCATGCGTTTAGCCGCAGAGAACATTTTCCCCATAAAGCCTTGTTGTTGGTTTGAACCATCACCAAGTTTTACCTCTAAATTAATTCCATCCTCGTAATAGGTCATAGCACCGGCTTCAGCAATAACAGTTTGACGGCAATCTAATTCTATTTCGACACAAGGCATGTTAGAGCCTATAATAGTGTGATTAAGAGGTTTTAATTGCTCCTCCGTATTATTGTTTTCAGTTATTTCTTCGTACATACAAAAAAACTCCATTGACTTATATTCGAGAATGTATAAAAACCTATCCGCAACTGGATTTGCTTGGCATAAAAGTTCGGGCAATAGTTATACTACGACAAAAAAAGAGTTAAGCGCAAGAAACACAAGTTATAAAGATCAAATTAAGTAATATCGCCTTTAAAAACCCATAATCAACAACCTATATGGGCTGAAAACTTGTAAACTAGTAGGGAAAATCAACAACAACTCAAACAGGAAAGTATATGACCAACTCTTTTAGTAGTATTAAAGATGCGCTGGTAGGAATATCAACGGTATCGAATGGTGAAACAATCAAGGTAGCAGAAGAAAATATATCTTCAGAGGCAAAAAAAGGTATCGTAGAGCTGATAGAAATAGCGGCCAATAGACAAATAACCATAAAATTTGAAGGTGAAAAACTTCAAAAAGAAAGTAGACTACAATTACTAAGTGTAAGTTTGTTTGTTTTTGGCCTTTGTTTTGCGCCAACGTTACTACAGCCCTTAACGAATGTAGATGGTATGTCAATTTTAGTTATTCAGGGTATATGGGTGGTCGGGTTAGCGAAAGCCGGATTACTTAAACGCATTGGCATACATACTGTAAGCAAGGCCAAATAAAACAATATAAAGCACAATGCCATAAAGGGCTTTTGTCCTTTATGGCACTAAATTTCAAAAGGACAAAAGATGAAAAAGGCAAATCTACTGGCAGTATTGATTTTGGCAAGCAGTTTACAAAGTCAGGCTCAAGCAACAATAAAAGAAAACATTAGTGAAACAGTTGAGGTAAAAAAAGCGCAAAACAATGAAATAAGGTTTGCCAATTATAAAAAATATGGATTTAAAACGGTAGATGGTATCACCGGTTTGTCTGTAACTTTAAAAGATAAATCACTGCAAATAGTCTCTGTACAATTAAAAGGACCTAACCAGTATGTTGCTGATATGCCATGGGCAAAATCAGCACAAGAAAACCAATATATACTTAAATATCCAAGAACGTTCACTGCATTAATTGAGGGCGAAACATACTCATTAACAGCAATAGTAAGTGGAGCGAACGGGAGTGAATTCATCAAAACGAAAGAGTTTAAGTGCTCAAGACCTCAAATAGAGCTGTTTGAGAACCAAAAATAAGCTAAAATAGCGCCACCCATAATAATTATTAACAAAAAAATATGAAAATACTTTTTACGGTTTGCGCTATGGCTGTTTTTTATTCCATGTATTTAGACACCGAGCACAAAAACATCCCACAATATTCAGTTTATGCCAAACAAGCTATAGAGATAGTGAAAGAGATAGTGCTTCAGCTAACTTAGGCTTCCCACTTACACAGGGGAAAACACTACAGGCATTGGTACCGTTTTAGTCATATTAGGCTCCACTTGAGTATTAAATAATCAAAAAATACATACAAAAACATTACTCAATATTAAGCTTAGGAGAAAATAAAGGTTCTTTATTTGTTTTCCGCATATCTTACTCCAGGTTAATTTGAAGCCGCTTTTTTATATAGATGATTAGTGGTACTTTATACCATTATGCTTTAACCAACCATCGACATGACGGCCATTTGGATCTTTGTGTGTCCAATGAACTACGCCACCCTTATAATTCCATTCGTATATACCATAAAACTGAACTATATCACCATTTGAGATAGGCTTAATTCTAGGTGCAAGGTCAATATTATGAGCAATCAAAAGAGTCTTTCCTGATGATAATCTCAAGATGAATTTTTGATGGCGAGAGCCTTTATTATCATCTCTAAGCACACGAATAACTGAACCAGAGCCTTTGACTTGAACATTACTTCGGTGGTTTTCATATGCACTTTGTAACGATCTTGCTTGTGCAGCGTTCGTCCATTGCAATAAAAAAAGTACCGATAACACTGTAAATAATTTACGCATAAAATAAATTCCTTGGTTGATTTACTTGGTCCATTACAATAGTCTAAACATTTAAAAATACTGGCTAAAGCTTCAAACCAAAGCCTTGCGCCTTAATAACGCGATCATGATGCGCTTTTTCTTCACGGGAAACGGGATCTTCATTCTCCCATTGGATGAATAGTTCAGTTTGACGTTTAGAGTAAGTCAGCTGGTAAGTATCTGATAGATAAAAGGCAATACGAGCTATATCACCACGTTTGTCTTTTGGTGGCTCTATGCCGCGACTACCGATTTTAATAGGGCAGCTACCATAGGTTTTCACCTTGTTCTTAACTTTCGCTACAAAGGGTTTATTAGAGCGATCTGCATTAACTTGTCCAACGGCAGGGGTTAGGTTTACAAGGTCGTTATGAAAGCGTTTGTAATCGGCATCTATCTTTTGGCACAGTTTTCTAGGAGATACACCCTCTTTTCTAGCTTGTATAAAACAAGCGCGTTTAACGTTGTTAGGTGAAAAACCCCATGACGCCGGGATAAGATGTTCGGCCTCCGTCCTGTTTGCACGCTTTCGTTGTTTTTTGGGGAAGTAGCTTTGTAGACCACAGCTTTTCAAATCGGTTTTTCTGTTACTCCAATCACAGCCACAGTAAAAGGTTTCGCCTTGGTTATTAAAAACCTTTGAGTACATTTTATTTTTTGCGGTTGTAAAGCTTATTGCGTTAGCGGCCAAAGGTAAAAGTAAAATGGCAGCAATAATGACTAATTTTTTCATGTAATAGTTATCCGTATTATAGAGTTTAAGTTTAGCGCAGAGTTTAAGTTAACCTAACAAAAACAAGCACTTCGTTATTACAACATTCCTTATGGCAAAGAATACAAGACGGTGTATACGCCACCACCCTACCCTTAAATACCCTATTAGATTGCTGAGAGTCTTTTTATTTTATTTATTTTTTTCTTTTTTTTCTTTTTCAAGTCGCGCCCGTTCAGCAGAAGGTTCAAGAAAAATTAGATCCCCTGTTTTGCGAGCGAAAGCGAGTTATGGGCTTTGTTTTCTATAAGGAATGTTGTAATAAAGAAGTGCTTTTTACTTCAACATTTCTTAGACGATTATTCCCATAACGGTAAACCCGCTTTTTCCCGTGTGATATTAGCTCGCAACAACAAAGCTTCGGCCTCTTCCTTGTCTTTTTTAGTTGCTCGTTTTGCGCCGCGCATTATTGCTATTTGTCTAGCGGCTGCTTGGGTCCAAGTTATCATTTAATTACCTTTTGACTGTAAAAAGGATATAATCTTTTCAATACACATTTAAAAGACAGATAATAGTGACTACGGCCAATACTAGCTACTTTTGTAAAACAATAAAAAGCTCGGGCAAAACGACCGAGCTTTTAAATAACATTAGCTTGTTTAAGGGCAACTCGTTGAATACTACCAAAGCTAGAATTAGTTACAGGTGCTAAAATAAAACCTTTTTAACTAGACAGAACTAAAAATCAGAATCTAGGCGGCGCTGTGTTTCATTAAGCTCTAAAGAAATGTTTTTCACCTTGTCAATCAAAGATAAAAATTTCTCTCGCACTTTTTCCGTCATATCGCATTCAAGAACAAGCAATATGAGTTCATCAACCGGAAGGTCATTAGCTTCAAGAAAAGCATCCATTTCAAGACGCGTGTTTTTATAATCAACCACTAGATTTTGTTGCTTATACATTAGCGCTAACTTTTCTACAGTAAAACCACTCTTATTCGCTAAAGATGATAATTCATCGAAAGTGTTTTTATCCAACTCACTTTCTTTGTCGGCATTAAACATAGCAAGCATAACATCATCATAAAAAGCACGCTCTGAATCTGCTTCTTTAGCAACATTTTTTATTTCACAATCAACTGCAATTTTCTTAGAATCAAGATCAGAGTTCATCTGTTCTAAAAAAACCGAAAAATCTATAAGGTCAAGGGGTTCAACTCCATTATTTTCTTCAGGAAACAAAACAATGTACAAATGATCAGCATACAACTTTCCTATACTATTAGGTTGAGCCAACCCTATTTGTATATACGCACGAGATCTATCCTCATCATCAAGATTGCTAATGCCGTATTTAACAGAATCAGCGTCCTCTAAATCAAAAAGTAAAGCGATAGCTACTCTTCCCTTATATTCATACTCAGGGATTTGCTCAACGCTCATTTTTTTACTAAACTCTTCCTTATAAGTATCAATGATAGCCTGAGCATCTTTAGAAGAATTAAAAGCACAGAGTTCTTTATCATCTTCGCTTATACCATCAATGCAAAAAACTGTTTTCATATTCATTACCTTTTTTGTTGGTTTACTATTAATTGGTTTGTATTTTAACATTCACTTAAAAACAGGTAACAACGACTAAAGCCACTATTACCTGCGTTTGTATTATTTCAATTTACTGCCATCTTCAAATTCAAAGATGCCATATAAATGACTTGTAG
>Ga0105358_10000004_pt1 | contig 93355 bp, 73 predicted proteins | sample GOMGulsemesocosm_5_FD_83509 | JGI IMG/M metagenome (GOLD analysis project Ga0105358, IMG submission 83509) | Methane-oxidizing microbial communities from mesocosms in the Gulf of Mexico - GOM15C Gulf of Mexico | ecosystem: Environmental > Aquatic > Marine > Cold seeps | place: Gulf of Mexico... | reverse complement strand
ACATTTCAACAACTTTAAGGTTAGCACCTTCAAAACGCGATACGATTTGGCCGATAACATTTTTAGCTACAGCGTCTGGTTTGATAATTGAAAGCGTGCGCTCAATTGCCATGATAATTTTCCCATTATTAAATTAAAATTTGATCGATTTTTTGCCGACCGTAAAAAAACTCCGCATTATACGCCACTGCCGACTAAAAACACCACTTTAGTTAAGGTCTTTTTACTAAACTCTTGTTTAGATCGAAAGATACTATCTTAGCGACAACTAAAGCCTTATATAATTCGGTTGTAGTCTAAATTTTCAACGACAAAATAGCGGTGCATTTCGCCGCAAGCACTAACCTCGCTGACACTCATTATTTACCACTATTACAGCGACAGACTCCGTTTATCTTTTCTATACTTTCTCTGTTTCACATCCTAGCAAGTTGGTATCAAGACCCTGGCAAATATCTCATTGATGCTCACCACTTGATAAACATCAAAACTGCGACAACGGTTTTTCATAAGAATACCAGCACCTGCCCGCATCTTGCACTGCTTGCTCTAAGACCAACCGCAAGGACTTTCAATTTACAACCTTTATATGGCAATGCATCCAAAAGCTAAACAGCGCTAATCAGCATGCAAAAGCTCTTGCCCAGATGAGATCCACCACCAATAACTATAAAAGCAATGCTGCACAATACACTCTGTCATTTGACAGCTTTACAATAGCATTGTGACTCTACATACAGCTTAGCTAGTTACGAGCCTTACATTGCCCGTAACTTATTGACTGTATCAACAATTAACTGACCGGCAAACTGGATCTCTTGCTCTGTGGTAAAGCGCCCAATTGAAATTCGTAGAGATCCATGAGCCTGCTCATCGGTTAGTCCGATTTTCTTGAGAACGTATGAAGGCTCTAAACTCGCAGAGGTGCAAGCAGATCCTGTAGACACTGCGATATCTTTCAAAGACAACAGCAGCATTTCACCATCTAACGCCCCAAAACAGACATTTAAATTTCCCGGCAACCTATTTTCAAAACCACCATTAAGACTAACCCCATCCAACTCACTTATCTTTGTCCAAAGCATCTCTCGCAACTGGCACAGTAGCGAATGCTGACTGTCCATTTCAGCACCGGCAATGGCAAAAGATTCACCCATACCAACCAGCTGGTGCGTCGGCAATGTTCCAGACCGCATACCTCGCTCATGCCCACCCCCATGAATTTGGGCCTTTATGCGTACCTTGGGCTTTTGGCGTACATACAAAGCCCCAACGCCTTTTGGCCCATACACTTTGTGCGCACAAAACGACATTAAATCAACCTCTAGTTTGGCAAGATCAATTGCTAATTTTCCGACCGATTGGGCCGCATCCACATGAAAGGTTATTTTTTTTCTAGCACAAACGCGCCCTAGTGCAGCGATATCATTAATAGTGCCTATTTCATTATTCACATGCATTAAACTAACGAGTATCGTATCTTCCTGTAGCGCCTGTTCTAACTGTTCAGCGGTGATACGCCCATCTCCACCTGGTTTTAGGTAGCTAACACTAAAGCCTAGCTGCTCAAGCTCAGCGCAAGTATCAAGCACCGCTTTATGCTCTACACTACTGGTAATAATATGCCGACCTATCGCTTCTTTTTGCAGTGCAAGTCCTTTGATCGCTAAATTGTTAGACTCGGTGGCGCCCGATGTCCATACAATTTCTCGAGGTTGAGCGCCAACCAAATCAGCAACCTGCCTACGCGCACACTCGACTGCTTCTTCAGATTTCCAGCCATACACATGCGAGCGAGAAGCAGGATTGGCAAAATTACCATCCATGGTCAAACAAGCCATCATTTTGTTGGCAACTCTTGGATCAACGGGGGTACTGGCCGCATAATCTAAATAAATGGGTAACTTCATTTACTCTCCTAACTCTTTACTAGACTGGGCTTTGCTCTCTTTGAGAGCAATACTCTTATCAACGCTGGTTAAAATACCACGCAAGATATTAACCTCTATACTATCCGGCAATGCTCGCATAATTAAACGTCGTACACGCGTCAATAATTGGCGAGGTTTTTGCGGATCAAGAAAACCCGTTTTTAACACTGTCTTCTCTAAATGCTCGAATAACCTTTCTAGCTGATCTTGATTAGCTAGCGGCGCATCCCATTTTGTCCCCCACTGGGGGAGCTTTACGGACTCCTCGCCGGTTAGAGAAGCCATGCGAATTTCATAGGCGATGACTTGGACAGCTGATGCAATATTCAATGAGCTAAAACCTTGCACTGAAGGAATACAAACATGGTGCTGACACAAATGTAACTCCTCATTGGTTAAGCCTCGATCTTCACGACCAAACACTACCGCTATCTTTTTATGGTTATCTTTAGACTTAGCAGAGGTAATAACACTCGCCATTTCTCTTGGGTCCATTATGGGCCAAGGTATATGCCGCTCTCTGGCACTTGTCGCAAAAACCAATTCACAGTCCGCTATCGCCTCACTTAATGAGCTTACTTTTTTAGCATTTATTAGCACATCATCTGCACCCGCTGCACGCGCACTCGCCTCTTCACTGGGAAAACGCTTAGGGTCGACTAGCACCAGTTCGCTCAGACCCATATTTTTCATAGCCCTTGCTACACCGCCAATATTCCCAGAATGGGTAGTATTGACCAGTACAATTTTAATATCTGAATTCACGAATATTTCCAATACAATTTTTCATCTATATTAACAGGAGACAAGGGTATAGCGTAGCGAACAAATATAAGACAAGGAATTATTCGATAAAATCACCAAACAAACGGACAAATCAAGTTTGTAGCGCTAATTTAGACTCACAATTATCGAGCACAGTAGCTTTAAAGAGTCATCGACTTATTCGCCCGCTGGCCGAGCCCTGATAAAGCAACACTTCAACCTATGAATCTGGATAATTTTTCTATTTATTAATAAAGCATAAAGTATTTTTTTAATAACTAGCGACACTTTAAACTGCGAGATGGTACAATGCGCTGCTAATAGCCCTTAATTTTTTACCAGGTTCTTTAACAATGCAACCAATGCTCAACATAGCCCTACGGGCAGCTCGTTTAGCCAGCGAACAAGTGCAACGCGCACAAGACAAAGTCGAAATCGTACGCTCTGAGAAAGATGAAATAACAGAACTCGTCGAAGAGACCGTCATCAGCGCTGAAAAAACAATTGCCTACACTATTCAAAAAGCTTACCCAAACCATGCCCTGCAAGGTCAATTTTCTGGCGATTACCCAGCAACTGGCGCCAAGACCGATGCAACTTGGTACATGAGCGCTATTGATAATATTGCTAACTTTTCACAGGGCATCCCGCAAATTGCCATTTGCCTTGCAGCACTTATTAATGGCAAAGTTGAGCACACTGTTGTCATCAACCCCGTTACTGGTGAAGAGTACACCGCCAGCCGCGGTCACGGCTCCATTCTCAATGGACGTAGAATTCGAGTAACAGACAACAAAGGCTTAGAGAACGCTTACGTTGCCACTAACTTTGCCGATACCACTGGCGATAAATCTCTCTTAGAAAACCACCTAAATATGTGCTCTAAGCTGCACAGCAATCGCGGTTTGCTACAAAACACTGGTTCCGCTGTCCTTAACTTCGCTAACGTTGCAGCGGGCCGCATTGATGGCAGTTACGCAGACAACCTGCAAATTGCTACGACTTTAGCATCTGCTCTGCTTATCCAAGAAGCCGGAGGACTTGCCGGCGATCTAGAGGGGGGAGCCAACTTTAAAAAGACCAAGAGCTTAGTTGCAGGTAACGCAAAAGTATTTAAAGCTCTAGTTCAGGCAATTCACGCTTAGATTTATTAGCCTTATAAATAAGACATGTTTGCATGTCTTTTTTTTCGCCTGTAGCAAACAAACGCTCTTTTCTTAATCGATTACCCCTCACTTCAGAGACAAGTCAATACCAAGCAACAATTTGCTGCCTTATTGATCAGTCAACTGCCGATTATGGGACTATTCTAGGCGCGCACAAAAAAGCCGATTACACTCACGCGCAATCGGCTTTTTCTATATCGCTATCTTTTAAAGTTTAAACCTTAAAAGGATCGCGCTTTACAATCGTTTCGACACGATCAGGTCCGGTAGAGATGATATCGACCGGAGCACCGATTAACTCTTCAATACGAGCAATGTAGTTAACGGCAGCCTGCGGTAGCTCTGCAAGTGTTTGCGCACCAAAAGTAGACTCAGTCCAACCTGGCATTTCTTCGTAGACAGGCACTGAATTTTCGTAATCTTCACTATCGATAAGAGAAGTCACAACATTACCTGCTTTATCTTCGTAGCCGACACAAATTTTGATAGTCTCAAGACCATCCATCACATCGAGCTTCGTTAAGCAAATACCAGTGATTGAACTTACCTGAATAGCGCGCTTGAGCAACACCGCATCAAACCAACCACAGCGACGAGCACGCCCTGTAGTCGCGCCAAATTCATGACCACGCTCAGCAAGGCCCTGGCCGATTTCACAACTTAGCTCCGTCGGGAAAGGCCCACCGCCAACACGCGTAGTGTAAGCTTTAGTAATGCCCAGGATATAATCCAAATACATTGGCCCAAAACCACTACCTGTTGCAACACCACCTGCAGTTGTGTTTGAAGAAGTAACAAACGGGTATGTGCCGTGATCAATGTCCAACAGCGCACCTTGTGCACCTTCGAACATAATGCTCTCACCACGTTCACGCATACCGTGAATCATCTGTGTCACATCAGCAACCATCGGACCTAGCACTTTCGCCATTTCCATGCACTGTTCAAACACTTCTTCAACACTGATCGCGTCAACACCGTAGTAATTAACCAAAGAGAAATTGTGATATTCCATCACTTCAGTTAATTTCTTCAAGAAGCGCTCAGGCTCCATCATATCAGCAAGACGCAAACCACGACGGGCAACTTTGTCTTCGTACGCAGGGCCGATACCACGACCAGTCGTGCCGATTTTGGCATTGCCACGCTTTAACTCACGTGCTTGGTCTAATGCGACATGGTAAGGCAATATCAACGGACAAGCCGGAGATAGCTTGAGACGCCCACTGACATTAACGCCAGCCTCTTCCAAACCTGACATTTCTTTAATCAATGCTTCTGGAGATAAAACGACACCGTTACCAATCAGGCAAAGCACTTTCTCACGCAAAATTCCCGATGGAATCAAGTGTAAAACAGTTGTCTTACCTTCTATGACCAATGTATGACCAGCATTATGCCCGCCTTGAAATCGAACTACCGCCGACACTTCCTCTGTAAGCAAATCAACAATTTTACCTTTGCCTTCATCGCCCCACTGCGTACCTAAAACAACTACGTTCTTACCCATTGCTGACTCTTAATTCTTTAGTTTAAGATTATGATCTCTAGGTATAATTACCCAGCTATCAGCTTGTTTTTCCAGCTTTCTATCACAGAGCAATTCGCCCTCGTGATCATCCCCTGGCAATTGTTGCATAACTCGCACACCTTGTGCTCGAAGCTTCGCTATTTCTTGCAATAACGAAGCATCTTCTCCTGCTGGTGCCAACACACCGTATTTTGCTTGAATATCTTCACTGATATCACATAATGTGGCTAAATCCGCGCTAAACCCAGTCGCAGGTCTAGTCCTTCCAAAATCTTTACCAATACCATCATAGCGACCACCTTTTGCAACAGCTTGTGCAAAAATAGGCGACAGTGCAGAAAAAACTACTCCTGTGTGGTAGTTAGCTCCACGCAATTCTGCCAAATCAAAGTACAAATCTACTTCCGGATAGCGCTGGTTGATAATGCCTGCAAGCTTAACTAAATAGGCTAATGCTGCTTTGACATCATTTGTTGCGCCTGACAATTGATTGGTGGCATTGTCTAATACTTCAATGCCTCCATTGAGCCTTGGCAACGCGAGTAGCATAGCTGAAATTTGTTGCCCTAAATCAAGGGACCCTACAAATTCAGACAAATCAGCTAGCGCTTTGCGTTGAACCAATTCGTGGTACTGCTTGCTTTGATCCACGCTCAAACCAGCTTGTTCAACAACCGCCCGATAGACATCTACATGCCCTAAATCTAAACTCAACTCATCTTTTAAACCACAGGCAAACAATGTCTCTAACATTAAAGAGATGACTTCCACATCGCTTTCGATACCCGCATGGCCGTATATTTCAGCCCCTAATTGTAACGGGTTGCGCGATGCCAGCATATTTTCAGCAAGTGTATGCACCACTGAGCCACAATAACAAAGACGATTAGCGCCCTGCACTGTCATTCTATGCGCATCTATACGTGCAACTTGCGGCGTAATATCTGCACGCAAGCCCAGTGTTTGTCCTGATTTTTGATCAACTAATTTATAAGTATTGATATCAAGATCTTTACCAACACCGGTCAGTAGAGACTCCAAGTGCTCAACCAATGGCGGTATCACTTGCTCATACCCCCAGTTATCATACAAATCTAACAGACGACGGCGCAACACTTCCACCTGCCTAGCTTTAGGCGGTAGTATTTCCTTAACACCATCTGGTAATAGCCAACGTTCAGCTAAAGCCATATCAATCTCCAATCACTATCTAAAGAGTCGCTTCTATAATGCCTTCATTCAACATGATGCAGGCACTGTATGCTCAGCGATATATAAAAAATTCGCGATAATTTTCCAACACACACAAAAAAACCGGACTAACGTGTTAGTCCGGCTTGATCTATTCTAACATTAAAATGCACTGCAATTAAATCACTTTCACACTTTGATGTTTATTTAGCCAAATCAGGTTTTGAGAAGTATTTAAAGAACTCGCTGTTAGGCTTAAGCAACATAACATCACCGTTTTCTTTAAACGACTCTTCATAGGCCTTCAAACTACGTGTGAAAGCATAAAACTCAGCATCGCCTTGATAAGCTGTCGCATAAGTGGAGGCTGCTTTAGCATCACCTTGACCACGAGTTGTCTCTGATGATTTGTAAGCCTGCGCTAACAAGATAGTTTTTTCTCTATCTGCATCCGCTCGAATACCTTCAGCCACTTCTTTACCACGCGACCTAAGTTCACGTGCTAAACGCTCACGTTCAGTACGCATGCGCTCATAAACTGAGTTAGACACTTCCGGTGGTAATTCGATTTTCTTGATACGTACATCGACGATTTCTACACCAATCGATTTACCAACGCCTAGCAGATCAGCTGCTGTCACTTCAACTTTACTTGCCGAAGCACGCGCTGCTGTTGGATCATTCAACCAAAGCTTCACATCTGCCATCAGTTTTTCACGCTGACCTGATACAACTTCATTTAATGTCCGTACACCAAACTGGTTACGCAGCTGAGTCTCGACCCGCACAGAAATCAAATCCGATGCACGAAACTCATCACCGGATGTAGCCGTATAGTACTTTTGCACATCGACAATGCGCCACTTAACAAAAGAGTCAACGATTAGACGTTTCTTCTCACTGGTCAAGAACGCTTGAGGGCGCGTATCTAAGGTCAGTAGACGGCCATCAAATTTGCGCACTTTATTCACAAACGGAATTAAGACATGAAGGCCCGCTGGCACATCAGCCTCAACCACTTCACCGAACTGTAATTTTACAGCACGCTCTGTCTCTTGCACTATATACAGTGATTTAGACCCTACAATCAGGACTAGTAACAATGCAATAGTGACTATTAATGGCTTACCGCTCATTGACGTGCCTCCCTTCTAGTCGTTTGACGACTACGCAACTGATCATACACTTGATTACTTACTTCACGGATAGCTTGCTCATCTAAACGAGCGCCGCTGCCACCACTGGTTGCCGGACGATTCTGCATCAGCTTATCCAAGGGCAAGTACATTACATTGTTGCCACCTTCGACATCGACTAATACTTTTGAGTTATTTGCCAACACTTTTTGCATTGTATCTAGATAAAGTCGCTCACGTGTTACTTGTGGGGCCTTTTGATACTCTGCTAACAGCGCAGTAAATCTTGCCGACTCACCTTCAGCATTAGCAACCACTTGCTGCTGATACGCATCCGCTTCCGCTAACATACGCTTTGCAGCACCACGTGCTTCGGGCAATATCCCCTTAGCATATGTTTCTGCTTCGTTTTTAGAGCGCTGCTCATCTTCACGGGCTTTAATCACATCATCAAATGCGTGCTGCACTTGATCCGGCGCCTGTGCATTCTTGATGTTTACTTGGGTAATTTGAATACCCGTATCGTAGTTAGCCATATAGCTTTGCAACAGCGACTGCACTTCTACCGCTAAGGCATTTCGCCCTTGCGTTAAGATTGAGTCCATGTCAGACCCGCCGACAACATGCCTAAGCGCCGACTCTGAGGCAAGCGCTAAGCTTTCATCTGGACTGCGAACTTTTAACACAAACGCACCAGCATCAGACACTACATATTGAACAGTCATACCAACGTCAACAATATTTTCATCGCCCGTCAACATCTGAGCGTTGTGATCAGAACTTCTCACTCTTGTGGTATTAACGATTGTCACGTTATCGAGTAATGGTGGGTTCCATTGCAAACCTGGATTGACAATGTCACTAAACTTACCCAAGCGCAAGACAACACCGCGCTCTTGCTGATCGACGGTATAAAAACCAAGACCCGCCCAAACTAAAGCACCAATGACCAACAAAATAGCAAACATTGCTGGGCTATTTGAAGGACCTTTAATCTTGTTACCAGAACCAGATCCAGAGCCTTTTTTCTTGCCGCCAAATATTTCGCCAAGCTTATCTTGAAGCTGACCTAGCGCCTCGTCCAAATCTGGCGGGCCCTGTTCATTACCACGGTCTTTACGCTTCTTATCGTCGCCGTTTCCCCAAGGATCCTGGTTGTTACCATTACCACCGGGCTCATTCCAAGCCATATCGCTCTCCGTTTAATAAGAGTAAAAAAAAAATAAAAAATTTAAACAGCCCAATAAAAGGCCATCTAAAACGGTTTTAAATATAATCGATCAGTAGACTTCTACTATTCGATAAGGTTCTGTTGGCATACCGACTCTTGTCAACATTTGCAGCAAATCTTTACGCTGCACTCTAACACTGAGCAACATACTGCCATCTTCTTCAATTGATTCTGAAACCACAGCCCCTTTGGCAAACAATAAAGAGCGCAATTGCGCGTGTTTGGGTGCTACCTTGATAACATCAACTATTAAGTCGTCTGTTAACAGCTCAGTAATCGCTTTGAACATCAAGTCCAATCCTTCAGCACTGACCGCCGAAAGCCATACACGCTGCGGCACACCTTGATCATCATAGTCGATACGAGCACTTTGCTGTTCTAACATATCTATTTTGTTATAGATTTGTAGTACAGGAACATCCTCAGCACCAATTTCGCCGAGCACTTCATTCACTTCTTCAATATGCTTAGAGCGATCTTCATCATGACAATCTATGACGTGCAACAACAGCGTCGCTTCAATGGTTTCTTGTAAAGTCGCGCGAAATGATTCAACTAGCTTATGCGGTAAGTGACGTATAAAACCAACGGTATCAACTAAAATAGCCGGACCAACATCATCCAATTCAATTTTACGCAAGGTGGGGTCTAGCGTGGCAAACAATTGATCAGCCGCGTATACATCCGCCTGGGTTATTTTATTGAATATTGAAGATTTTCCCGCATTGGTATAGCCCACTAACGCCAGCGTTGGTACCTCGGCACGGGCACGAGCCTTACGCCCCTGTTCACGTTGAGTACGCACTTTTTGCAGCCGTTTATGAATCGTTTTAACACGTTCACGCAGCAGCCGCCTATCCGTCTCTAGCTGTTTTTCGCCCGGACCACGCAGCCCTATCCCGCCTTTTTCACGGTCTAAGTGAGTCCAGCCTCGAACCAGCCTTGTCGACATATGCTCAAGCTGTGCCAATTCCACTTGCAACTTACCCTCATGAGTACGGGCACGCTGAGCAAAAATATCTAATATCAACCCCGTTCTATCAAGGACACGGCACTCAAGTTCTGTTTCAACGTTGCGCTCTTGAGCGGGACTCATCGCGTGATTAAAAATCACTAATGTAGCCTCGTGTTTGTGCACAAGTTGTTTTAACTCGTCAAGTTTTCCTGAACCAATGAAGTACTTCGGGGATGGCTTGTGTCGAGAACCTGTTAGCATCTCGATTGGATCGGCACCGGCAGAAAGAGCAAGCTCCTCTAATTCACGTGGAGATTCTTGATCGGCCTCAACAGCCATTTCCATGTGAACAAGTATTGCCCTTTCGCCAGACTCTGGGCGTTCAAAAAACAATCAATCTTTCCTTTATTCTTCCGGCTTTTCTTCCGGTTGTGGCAATTTAACAGGGCGCGAAGGCACAACTGTTGAGATTGCATGCTTATATACCATTTGGCTGACGGTGTTCTTCAGCAAAATAACAAACTGATCAAAGGACTCTATTTGTCCTTGAAGCTTTATACCGTTAACCAAAAAGATGGATACAGGTACCCGCTCTTTACGTAACACATTAAGATAAGGGTCTTGTAACGTTTGCCCTTTTGACATATTAGAATCTCCTACTAATAAATAATGAACATTTAATCTCAGTATTTTAGATCAAATATCAGATAACCGCCCGATCATTTTAACACTTTCTCATGATGGGCCCGGATATAGTTAGTTGCAATAAGACAACTCAAACTTTAGTATCCAAAATGTCAGTTTTGAGGAAAATAAAACTGTTTTCCCCCAACCTCACTAACAGCAAAAACACGTTACATCTATATAGTGTCAGAGTCTAGTAATTTCAAGACCCTAGCTGTTAAATCTGTCGCCTCTACATCAAACCAATGCAAATCTTGCCAACTGCGCAACCAAGTAATCTGTCGTTTCGCCAGCTGCCTCGTCGCTATTATACCTTTTTCAATCATGACCTCGCGATCTACCTCACCATTGATATGCATCCAAGCTTGGCGATAACCAACACAGCGCATTGACGGCATGTCTAAATTCAGATCCCCGCGCTCATATAACGCCTGCACTTCTGCTAGGAACCCCTGCGCAAGCATAATCTCAAAGCGCTGTTCTATTCTCTGATGCAGGGTCTTGCGCTCTTTAGGCATTATCGCGATATTCAACACATCAAAGGGCAGTTTATACTGTTGCTGCTCCGCCCAATGCAAAGTTAAGGTTTTACCGCTGATACGATAGACCTCCAATGCTCGCTGTATACGCTGGGAATCATTCGGCGCCAACCGCGCAGCTGACTGCGGATCAACCTCTTGAAGTAATTTGTGAACTGCCGGCCAACCTTTGCGCATTGCAGTTTCACTAATACTGGCTCTGATACTCTCATCCGCTTGTGGCAGGGTAGCCATACCTTTTGTGAGCGCGTTGAAATACATCATGGTGCCGCCCACTAAAACCGGTAGTTTTCCACGTGCCACAATCTCGTGCATTAGCGGCAGTACATCCGCTCGAAATTGCGCAGCCGAATAACTTTCACTCGGATCTATAATATCGATGAGATGGTGCGGGTATTTAGACAACTCACTCGCGGTTGGCTTAGCCGTCCCGACATTCATATCTTTATAGACCAACGCAGAGTCCACTGAAATCAGCTCGCAGGGCAGTTTATCGTATAAATCCATCGCCAGTGCTGTTTTACCCGCCGCTGTCGGGCCCATGAGAAAAATTGCCTGAGGTTGCTTTTCTGTATGCATATTACTGACCTCGCAAGAATAACTTGTCTAAATCATTCAAGCTCATGGTACTAAATGTTGGACGCCCATGGTTACACTGCCCGCTGCGCTCTGTTGTCTCCATATCTCTGAGCAATTGATTCATCTCTGGAAGAGTCAGTTGTCTATTTGCGCGCACCGAACCATGGCATGCCATAGTAGAAAGTAACTCATTAATAGACTCTTCTATTTTGCGCGAACTGCCTAGCGCCAACATATCAGCCAATACATCACGGACTAATTGCTCTACATCAGCTTTCGCCAAAGTAACCGGTACTTGACGTATCGCAATGGTTTCTTCCCCTAAGCGCTCCAACTCAAATCCAAGCTGACTAAACAGGGGTTTATTTTCATCGGCACAATCCACTTCTAAGCTACTTAGCGCCACACTAACAGGAACCAGTAAAGGCTGAGATCTTACTTTCTCTACACTGTAAGACGTTTTCATCCGCTCATAGACAATTCGTTCATGTGCTGCGTGCATGTCAACCACCACCATGCCTGTTTCATTTTGGGCGAGAATATAAATACCATGCAGCTGCGCGATTGCAAAACCTAAAGGCGGTATTTGTGCTGCATTTTGATCCAGCACAGTACTTGCAGATACAAGAGCACCTTGCAGTGCTGCCTCTCTACCTAGCTGGTTATAAACACTACTTTGTTCTCGCAGATTCGCTGGCGAAACCTGCGCAGCTTGATAGCTCATTGCAGGCTGATAATGCGGCTCTGGATTGGCGACAGTAGGGATATTTAAACCAATTCCTTGCTGCAATGGAGCCGCTTCGACTGAGACCGGCTCACTCAACCGCTCACTCGCTGCCTTTTGAAAACCAGGGCGTTCATCGGCGATAACGCGATGTATCGCTCGAAACAAAAAATCATGTACTAGTCTGTTTTCGCGAAACCTTACTTCGTGTTTGGTTGGGTGCACATTGACATCCACCAGCGCTGGATCCAATTCTAGATAGAGCACATACGCAGGGTGGCGACCGTTAAACAACACATCAGAATAAGCTTGTCTAAGCGCGTGAGTAACCAGACGGTCTTTGATCATGCGACCGTTGACAAAAAAGTACTGTAAATCAGCTTGAGAGCGCGAGAACGTTGGCAGGCTGATCCATCCTTTAAGACTTAAACCTGATGACTCAGCTTGCATTTCAACTTTGATAGACTGATCGATAAAAGCGGGCCCGCAAATGGCAGCCACCCTTCGCTCTTGCTCACGCAAACTGCTCGCCTTTTTTAACTGCCTAATCACTCGGCCATTATGGCTGAGTGAAAAATCCACATCAAAGCGCGACAGTGACATTCTTTTAATGACTTCATCTAAGTGCTTAAATTCAGTATTTTCAGTGCGCATAAACTTTCGCCGCGCCGGCGTATTAAAGAATAAATCGCGCATTTCGACCGTTGTTCCCTGTGGGTGGGAACTGGGATTTATCTGGGTCGACATATCTCGTCCTTCAGTCTGTACCGACCAAGCAGCTTGCGCCCCCTCTCTACGGGAGGTTAGCGTCAACCTAGAGACAGAACTAATACTTGCTAGCGCCTCCCCTCTAAAACCTAAACTGCCGACCGCTTCCAAATCTGCTAACTCTATTATTTTGGACGTTGCGTGTCGCGACAATGACAGCGACAAGTCCTCTTTCTCAATGCCATGCCCGTTATCGCGAATTTTTATGAGCTTTATACCACCTTGCTCAACATCCACATCGAGCTTGCTAGCACCGGCATCCAAACTATTTTCCAGTAACTCTTTGACCACTGATGCCGGTCTTTCAACCACTTCACCCGCTGCTATTTGGTTAGCGAGTCGCGGTGACAACAACTGTATTCTTTGCATATTTTTTCTCTAACCCCAACTGATTGACAATCTTTGATCTGCACATAGTGTGTTTACTGTGCCCTCTGGAAGATGCCAACTAACTAGTAGGTATTTGTAATTTCTGTCCGATGCGAATTTTATCGTTTTTCATATTATTAACGGCTTTCAGCGACGCTAATTTCACTCCGTAACGCACGGCTATTTTTGACAACGAATCCCCACTAACCACATGGTACTGGACCCTTTTTGCGAGTCCATCGCCGTGTTTTTTTCGGTAAATTTCAGTAAAGGCAGGCGGTTTATTAATAAAGTGTTCTTTAATCCCCTCAAACACAGCTCTGGCCATTTTTTTACGATAAGCAGCAGTCTTTAAAGCGCGCTCTTCTTGCGGGTTTGAAATAAAACCAGTTTCAACCAGTATCGACGGTATATCAGGGGATTTCAACACCAGAAAGCCTGCATGCTCTACACTTGGCTTGTGCATCTTGGCAAACTTACCGATATTTTTATGTATCTTTTTTGCCACTTCACGGCTATCTTTACGAGAAGCTGTCATCGACATATCTAACAATACCCCTTTTAGTACTTTATCTTTTCCCCCCAAATTAACACTGCCGACCCCGCCAATAAGATCAGAATTATTTTCTTTTTTCGCCAACCAGCGACCGACTTCACTACTTGCCCCACGATTAGAGAGCACCCACACTGAAGCCCCTCGGGCTTTTTTGTTTTTAAAGGCATCTGCGTGAATCGAGACAAAGAGATCAGCATTCTTTTTACGAGCAATGGCGGTTCGTCCACGCAAACTGACATAATAGTCATTGCGACGTACCATTCTAGAAATAAAACCAGCTTCAGCATCAATCAGCTTTTCCAACTCTTTAGCGATGGCCAATACAACTTTCTTCTCTTGCAACCCAGACGCTCCTATTGCTCCAGGATCCTCTCCACCATGCCCAGCATCGAGCGCAATAACGATATCTCTTAATTTTTTGCCTGATTTTGAGGCACTAATGTCGACTGGCAATTGGCGCACAGGACTCGGCTTTACTACTTCTGCCCCTTTTTCAACCACAGACAACTTGGTTTTTTCTGCTTTGGGCTTTAAAGTTCTGCCTAAATCAACCACTAAACGATGACCATAATTACCATTTGGCGCAAGCGAAAAACTGCTGGGCTTAAGCGGCTCTGATAGATCTAAGACGATACGCAAAGGCTGATCTTTACCAGTACGTAGCCTTTGAATGGGGCTTTTACTTATATCAACTTGCGCAAAATCTACATTTAGAGATACATCTTGTATATCTAAGACCACTCGATCAGGTTTTTTTAACGTGAAAATTTTATGCTCTATAGCACCTGATAGATCAAACACTAAGCGGGTATTTTCTGGCGCCAGCCAAATACGCAAATTGTTGATCTTTTCTTTTGCCGGCAATGACATATGCGAAAAAGCTAGACAGCAAGTAGTGAGCAACAAAGCAAACTTATTAACGATCTTTTTCGAAGCCTTCATAATTACTAATAGCGCCTTCCAATTATTAACAAAAAAAATTTGGGAACTCTGCAAAACTGTTACATACGACATTACTACACTAAAACTCCTTAGGGCCTACCAAAGCTTGCATCTACCTAGCCCTTCGGTGTTTTGTAGCATCTTTTATTGCTGTGCTTTACCGAGATCTCAACATGGGGTAATTAGCTTTTCTCTAGCATTTTATTAATACTGGTAACTGCCTGCTGACCTTTATTGGTCATAGCATAAAAGCTCAGTAAGCGCCCTTCCTCTTTGATACTTATCTCAATTTCAAGATCTGCACGAGGTAATGCCCCTAGACCTTTATCAGGCCATTCAATCAAACTAAGCATCCCTTTAGAAAAATAATCTCTAATGCCCAAATATTCAAGCTCTTCCGGATCACTTAGTCGATAAAGATCAAAATGATAGATAAAAGAATCAGTAGTCTCATAAGCTTCTACCAAAGTATAGGTAGGACTTTTAACCGCACCTTTATGCCCACTGGCAAGCACAACGCCTCTAGACAAAGTCGTTTTACCTAACCCTAAATCACCGCGTAAAAAAACCACACCTTCTTTTTGCATGGCAATAAATAATCTTTTACCAAACTCTAGCATCGCCGCTTCATTCGCTGCGTAAAACTGACCTTTCATAAATTACCCAAAACAACTTAAATTCACTGCCATTAACCGCTCAAGTATATGCCACATTTGACAATAGAGCATATAAAACCAAACTATACTTTATACTTACAACATCCAATATTTAACATCAACTTAGCCCCTTTAGCGCTGTCTTATTAGCACTTTCCATGCCACAGAAATTTTCTATTTGCGAAAATAGTAAACATTCTACCATCACTCACATAAAACATACGAATATGTCTTCTAATTTCTTTAATCCTCACAACCGCTAACTTAAATCCAAGTTAATTCTAAATGCGGCCCTTAAAATTTTACAATTCATTCATACAAATCGCAGCAACCCGCCACTTTTGTCGGCAAGAAAAAATCCAAACGCGGTAAATCATCTAAAACTGTAAGCATTCATTAGCAATTAATCCGCCATTCTTAGCTATTGAATCAGTATTTGACGCCCTTTTATCTATCACAGTCGTTATAATAAGGCCTCCTTTTAACAACAATTATTAATCCCTGTCATCTACGAGTGTTAATTTTGAACCCAGTACAATCGCAACACTTCAGCACACAGCAACTTGCACAGCTAGCAATAGACATTGACAGCTGGGCGAAAGAGCTAGGATTTGACCAAACCAGTATTATTATTCCCGAGCTATCAAAAGAAGCTAACTTGATGCAGCAATGGCTTGAACGCGGCTACCATGGCAATATGAAATATCTAGCCAACAACTTAGATCTTCGTGAACACCCACTAGACATTGTACCAGGTAGCTCTCGGGTGATAAGCGTTAGAATGGACTATACTCCTCCCGCTAAAGACGCTATTACTGTACTAAAAGATAAAGACAAAGCCTATATTGCCAGATACACATTAGGACGCGATTACCATAAGACCTTGCGCAAGAGACTTACTCTGTTAGCCAAGCGTATTGAACAACAGACAGAACACCTCGGCTATCGCGCCTTTGTTGATAGCGCTCCTATTATGGAGCGAGCCATCGCAGAACAAGCAGGCCTTGGATGGACAGGCAAACACACCCTGCTCATTAATAGAAAAGCCGGCTCCTACTTTTTTTTAGCCGAGCTATTTGTTGATATTCCACTGCCTACTTCTGAAAAAAAAGTCATGAACAACTGCGGTAAATGCACCGCCTGCCTTGACATCTGCCCAACACAAGCTTTTGTCGATGAAAACATACTCGATGCAAGACGCTGTATTTCTTATTTAACTATTGAGAGCAAAGAGGCAATTCCGGTTGAGTTACGCAGTAAAATTGGCAACCGAATATTTGGCTGTGATGACTGTCAGTTAATATGCCCGTGGAACAAGTTTGCCAAACACTCTCAGGAAGATGATTTTAAACCGCGCCACAATTTAGACGATATAAGCTTACTCGCACTTTTTAACTGGGATGAAAAAACCTTCTTGAAAAACACTGAGGGCTCTGCAATAAGACGGACCGGTTTCATTGGTTGGCAGCGTAATATAGCAGTAGCACTTGGAAACGGCATTAAAACTGAAGCGGTATTAAACGCCTTAAAAGACAAACAATCTACCAGCAGCGCCCTAGTCGCTGAACACATTAGCTGGGCACTGGAGCAATTGCAAAATAGGAAATATACTCAAAAAAAAGATCCACAACTACTGATCACAGATAGCGACGATCGCAAGCAGGCGCTTGCTTACAAGTCGCGAATAAAATGTTCTTTATAGAACTTTAACTCAGCGATAGATTCGCGAATGTCGTCTAAGGCCAAATGCGTTCCCTTTTTAGAGAAGCCTTTCAACAACTGTGGCTGCCAGCGTTTAGCCACTTCTTTAAAACTGCTGACATCAATGTGCCGATAGTTACAGTATGCCTCTAATTTGGGCATAAATTTATACATAAAACGCCTGTCCTGCGAGATGCTATTACCACACAAAGGGGAAACCCCTGCATCGACATACTCGCTCACAAAATCAAGAGTCATTTGCTCAGCCTGTGCCAAGGTAATATGACTTGCGCGAACTCTATCTGTTAGTCCTGATTTCCCGTGCTGCTCGACACACCATGGATTCATATTATCCATAATTTCATCCGACTGATGAATAACCAATGAAGGACCTTCTGCCAGAATATTTAGTTGAGAATCCGTGACTATGGTAGCGATCTCAATTATATGGTCAAATTCAGGGTTCAATCCTGTCATTTCTAGATCCAACCAAATAAGATTATCTTTCTGGGACATCAAACTTCCTCATTTTTGAGACAGGGGCCTTTTAGCCATTTATAATAGAGAGGTCAATAAACACCAACACAGCAGATATTGATCAGAATACAAGCAACTGATAAGTTACTTGTGTAATTAAACGACCTCCCCTTCTATAATGCAAACAATATATAACAATAGAGGCATTAGCTCTACAATGACTGGATTACAACGATAAATGTCAAAAAGAAAATTAACGCGCCGACAAGCTTGGAGAGTGGAAAAAATCCACAAGGAGCGCACTGAACGCGCGCTGAAAAAAGACACTAAAATCATCGAACAGCTAGATGCTAGTGAACTAGGTCCTGAACAACAAGGACTGATTATTTCTCACTTTGGTAAGCAAGTTGATGTAGAGGCGACAGACCCAGAACACAACGGCAAGATATATCGCTGCCATTTGCGCACACATTTAGGGCAGCTTGTCACCGGTGATCGGGTTATTTGGAGACTGGGGGCCCAAACAGGGGTTATAGTTGCTGTATTACCTAGATCAACGCAATTACAACGTCCTACCAGTCAGGGCGAACTTAAACCTGTTGCGGCCAATATCGATCGAATTGTAATCACTTTTGCGATCGAACCCCAACCTTTTAGTAATTTAATAGACAGGTACCTAGTGGCCTGTGAGCTAAGCAATATCACCCCGGTTCTGCTACTTAACAAAGCGGATCTTATCAACGATTCGAACAGAGCAGAGATCGGACAATTAATCGATCGCTATCAAAAAATTGGCTACGAAGTCCTCACCGCGTCAACCACTCTAGAAAGCGGCATGGATGCACTTCACGCTCAGCTGGATAATAAAATCAGTGTATTTGTCGGGCAATCAGGGGTTGGAAAATCATCGTTAATTAATGTATTACTACCAGGTGTCGATATAAAGGTTGGAGGCCTGTCAGAACAGACTCGTAAAGGCAAACATACCACGACTACTGCTCGATTATTCCACATGCCAACCGGTGGAGATTTAATCGACTCGCCAGGCATCAGAGAGTTCGCGCTCTGGCATATAGAGGAATCAGATATTATACATGGTTTTGTAGAGTTCAAACCTTTCATCGGTATGTGTAAGTTTAGAGACTGCAAACATATTAGCGAGCCCAATTGCGCCCTGCTCGATGCCATTGACAAAGGTCAGATTAGCGAATCAAGAATGAATAGTTATCGTAGAATTATTACCTCTTTGAACGAAAGCAAATAACCGCAGTGATGATCTCAGTTACCGCGAAATAAGACTTTACTATAGAGGCAAAATACAGGATACAGCCCGACTTAATAAGCATTTAAAGCACAGCAAACATATTGAGTTGATGATTAAAGTCGTATAATCGAGTGTATTCGCTATACTGAGATCTACTAAATTTTAACACTACAACTGCACCTCCTGTTTATTTCATAAATGCATACGGAAATGGATATGACCAAAGAAGTAATCACCAATTTTGAAGAGGAAGACGAACAAATTTTATACGGCTTAGACGCGTGGACACAATTTCTAAGCATTAAAGATTTGCCTGCTAGAGCAAGCAGCATCAAGCGACTCAAAATGCTGTTAGATAGCAAAAGATCAACCATAGGCCAACTTGAAATTGTCATCAAACGTGATCCTGTGCTTACCTTGTATGTGGTTAGAGCCGCTCAATTAAAACACAATGATCACAAAACAGTCGTTAAAAGTATATTGCACGCGGTAACCTCTCTGGGCTATGACGGTATAAAAGAAATTACCCACCGCGTAAAACCTATGGCGCTCAATCCAACAAATGTCCAACAAAAGCGCTTTTTACACGCACTTGCCAGCAGTCAACATGCGGCCAGTCAACTGCAAGAATGGATGCATCTTAAAAGCCTCCCTCTCATAGAAGAATCTTATCTAGCTGCGCTTTTTTACAGTGTTGGTTTCTGGTCCCTCTGGCTGCATGCACCTTTACATATGCAACAGATTCAAATGCGTATCCATGAGAATGACGAGGAGCCAATAGAGGTTGAGTGTGATATTCTAGGCTGCAGCATGCAAATGATTTCACAGAATATCGCAAAAATTTGGCAGTTATCTGAACTCACTTTATTATCTCAAGACCACGCCACATCCCCCTCATTTGATACTCTCAAAAAACTTCACAAAAGAGCATTAAAGGATCCTAGCCTGAGCGCTATTGAGCTTAGAAAACTCAATCATATTACCCAACAAAAAAGCTTCCCAATTAAACTGGCAAACTGGCTCGCACTCTATGCAGCAAGAGATTGGCAATCAGAACAGACAATGAGAAGTATTGACCTGGTCAGTGATTATCTGGGAATAGCAGCAGACAAAACGATGGCTTTAATTCACAAAACTTGTGCAAAATCTTCAAGAGACTATTTTGCGCCAGGCATCATGTCGCCTGCTTGCGTATTACTACTGATCCCCTCCGACATCCAAATTCACTATAAAATGGGCACAAAGGAGCACCAAGCTAATCTATCAAACCACCCGATACCCGAAAAACCAATGATTAAACCTATTGATATCAGTCAGCACGTCGATGACTACCACGATAAGGCCTTCTATGAACTGATAGAATCGCATTTGAATGCTGATCGAGATAAATCAAAGTTTAACAAGCCAACTCAAGTTTTACTCGCTTTATTACAAGGATTTCAACGCGGTCTTAACATTCAGCGACTCAGCCTTTTATCCGTCAGTAAAAAAAATGACTTAGTTAGACCTATTCAAAATTTGGGATTTGAAGACAATCACGCAATGCTCAGTTTTACCACCAAACTCTCGAACGAAAGCGCCCTAAAGGATATTTGCCAAAGGCAAAGTTATTTTATTTTTGACCCATTAACAGCAAAAAAATACCGCTCGAAAATCAGCAATAAATTGCACACAGTGACTGCTGCAGAATTCATGCTCATTTCAATATTTAAAACAAATCAATTAGTTGGCGTAATTTATCTAGATATGAATGATCACTCCTTGAGTAATTTCATTCGGGAAAGAATTCGGCATTTGTGCCATTGTGCATCTTCTGCTCTAGAAAACTTATGATTTAAATAGACAACACAGCCAAAAACCTAAGGTTGACGACCTGCCATTTAGGGCTAAACTTATAGCATTAGTATTTCATACTTTGCCCCTAGCCTATTTGATAGACATTCTCTCAATTTCTAGGCGCAGAATATTTTACCAATCAATTACCAACCCATTATTTTTTGCGCACTGTTTATATTCTAAAGTCACTGTTCTATGTTAAAGACAAGCAAATGGCGGGAAAATCCAACTTTATGACGCTCATCTTCCTCTATAATTGCCGCCTTAGAGGCACAATTTATTGCTTAGTCTTGTGGATCAATTTAATATCCTTACTTTATAGAGCAAGCATTAATACTCAGATTCTAAAACTACCTATAGATTGGAAGCGACCGTGAAAGAAACGTTATTTATTTTGCTACAGAAAATAGCCCCTCAGCACTTAATTTCTCGACTCGTTGGCGCATTGGCTGAATGCACTCAACCGGCCATTAAAAATCAATTCATCAGCTGGTTTATCGCTAAATACAATGTCGACATGAGCCAAGCTAACGCTGAAGATCCTTCAAGTTACCAAAATTTTAATGCTTTTTTCACAAGAGCATTAAAAGATGATGCACGCCCAATCGACCTAGAATCCGATTTAGTATTTCCCGCTGATGGTGCCATCAGCCAATTGGGAGATATTAATGAAGGCAAAATATTTCAGGCAAAAGGCAGAGATTTTTCACTAAACGCGATTCTAGGTGGTGACCCAAAACTTAGCGATAAATTTGAAAATGGCAGATTTGCCACTATTTACTTGTCTCCTCGTGATTATCACCGGGTACACATGCCGATCACAGGAAAACTAATAGAGACAATCTACGTTCCCGGCGATTTATATTCAGTCAATCAATGCACGGCTGAAAATATTGACGGTCTTTTTGCACGGAACGAGCGACTCGTTGTTATCTTTGAGACTGCAGCAGGTCCTATGGCAATGATCTTAGTAGGTGCCATGATAGTAGCCGGTATTGAAACACCTTGGTCTGGACAAGTATGCCCAATAGGCAAAGCATTGCAGAAACAGCATTTCTGCGCTGCCAGCAAAGAAGATATCGTCATCGAAAAGGGCGAGGAAATGGGCCGATTCAAATTAGGCTCAACCGTAGTATTACTGTTTGCGGAAGACGCAATTAACTGGAAGCAACATTTATTTCCGCAAATGCCAACGGTCCTAGGCGAGGCAATGGCTGATCAAAACAATAACGAGTTGCTAGAGATGCAAACTGACTAGCCCTTATCCATAAGCGTGCCCTCATGAGATTAAGCCAATACTTTGAGATGACATTATTAGATATAGCGGGCTTAGTAATTCTAAGTAGCGTGATCTAATAGTGCTCGGACCTTGTCCGTTTGAATACCGTATTAGGCACTTTTTCCTAGATGAGCACTAACTACCAACAATTTCATAGAATCTTGCGCGGTCTAGGCTCTATGATTCAATTCTGAGTAAGCCATGAAGAGTTCTGAAAATTGGCAAGTGCTATTAGCTGCAATTCCTGCCCCTAACACTAAGCCCTCGCTAGATCTGAAAGTGCATATTTGCCCACTTGATTATCAAGCGATTTTCGCCATAAACGGGGGCGATTGTGAAAAATTTCTCCAAGGGCAACTTACTTGCGACATGCGAGAAGTCTCGATAAAAGGTAGTTCTTTAGCCGCACACTGCAACCCAAAGGGCAGCATGCTCAGCACAATGAGAGTAATTACCTTTAACAATGGCTATCTGCTAAAAACCAACACTGAAAATTTCGAACAAAGTATATTGCTACTGAACAAATATATGATGTTCTCTAAAGCACAGAGCACTGATCTAAGCGGCGAATGGGTAGGCTTTGGTATTTATGGAGAGCAGGCTTACGCCTTTTTAGACACGGAGTTTACAGGGATTCCACACACCGAGAATCAAGTCGTTGAATTCGAAAACAGTCTCATTATTAAAATACCGGGTCAACGCTATGAAGTTTGGATGAGCTTGGCTGAGGCTAAACTATGGCTAGCAAAAACTCAAGTACAGCAAGCTCTATTAAGCAGCCAGTACTGGCACAAACAAGATATTGTCAACGCTATTGCCGATATTTACCCTGCTAGCAGTGGTGAATATATTCCGCAAATGTGTAACTTTCAGGCAATTGGTGCTGTCAGCTTTCAAAAAGGCTGCTATACAGGCCAAGAAATTATTACCCGACTGCATTTTCGCGGAAAATTAAATAAACAGCTAGTGATCGCTAAATTCAAGACTACCTCGAGCTCAACACCCCCTGCCATCGGCCAAAGCGTAATCAATGATCAGCAAAAGAAAATTGGTAAAGTACTACAGAGCTGTATCACCGATGATGACTGCTATCTACAGATAATTGTTAATCATAAAGACGTCGAACAGCAAATGTTCTTAGACAATAATATTGAGTTACAGGCTATACCTTTACCTTATACACTTGACGAAGCGCTATTTATACGAAAAAGCTAAAGCCAATAGCGCCCCCCTGCCGTTACACTTAACGTCCAAACAAGGGGATAACAATATGCGCTTGGACCAGTACTAGTCACTGAATGATCTGCAAGCGCTAACCAGCAAACAAAAAAAAGGGCCTGCTGGCCCTTTCTTATAGAATGTTATGGATCTTTGCGCTTTCGCCCAACTTCCTGACGAATACGCTGATTTTTATAACGTCTTTCAAAACCGGCTTTTTCAGCAGGCTTCATTTTAAGCGGCTTCTTATCACCAAGCTCTAACTGTTTTGCAATCGCTTTGACTTCTTTGGGATCAAGTTCTTTCCAAGTACCAATTTTTACATCGCTGGGCATAAAAACACTGCCGTAACGGACACGTTTTAAGCGGCTGACTTTAATACCTTGAGACTCCCAAAGGCGCCTTACCTCTCTATTTCTCCCTTCCATAACAACACAGTGATACCATTTATTAGCACCATCTCCATCAAAGAATTGAACGTCTGTAAACTTTGCCATACCGTCTTCTAGCAACACGCCTTCTTTGAGCCTAGAAATCATGTCATCGTCAATATTGCCCAATACACGTACGGCATACTCTCGGTCAATATTCGCTGAAGGATGCATCATCTTATTCGCCAATTCACCATCACTGGTAAAAATAAGTAATCCCGACGTATTAATATCTAAACGGCCAATGGCTATCCACCGCGCATTTTTGAGCGGCGGTAGATGATCATAAACCGTGGGCCGCCCCTCTGGATCTTGTCTAGTAGACACTTCACCAACAGGCTTGTTATAAACCAGCACTCGGCGTGGGCTATCTACCTCTGAGACCAATTCTATTTCTCGCGAGTCTAATTGAACCAAGTCACGCCTTGTAACGCGGTCACCTAATTTTGCTTTTTCACCATTGATAGAAAATCGTCCTTGTTCTATCCAGCGCTCCATCTCACGACGTGAGCCATACCCGGAGCGCGCCAATACTTTTTGTAATTTTTCATCACTCATTTATGACGCTCCACTTTATATAAATTTATTCACTTACCTGGATCTGTCACTTCAATGCAGTATTCAGCACTAGCTCTCTATTCTACAGCTGCTTGAAAAACACCCACTGAACCGATAGGCGCCGTTTAGATTTTCAATTTCACTATAAAGCAAATATCTAACACCCTGCATCCACTCTGAATCCACGAATTTAGCTATTATAGAGCAATAAACATTTAATTTACTGTCTCTCAAACATAAAAAAGCCTCCTGACAGAATCAGAAGGCCCTATATTATCTATATTGTACAGTAATTATTTAATTAAGCAGCTCTCTTTTGTGGCATTATTCTGATCAAAATACTGCTGGAAAACAACTGGAGTTCTACCTCTGCCTGACCACTCATGAGTAACTTCATCAACCACCACGCGATACTTTGCTTGTACCTTCTTTTTAGCCACCGTTGGAACTATCTCTTTAAGATCCTCAAAGCCAATACCTGAATCTAACATGGCTTGACGAATAGCTTCGATCTTCTGCGCTTTTTCTTGCTCTGCTTGTGATTTCTCGAGCTCTTGTGCCTTGTGTTCTTCTAAAATATCACCAAGATCTGTAATAATTTTACTTAACTCATCCGTAGAGAGTTCCTGACATTGTTTACGCAATGAGTTTTTACGGGTTAATATTCTTACAAAGTCAGTCATTATTAATATCCAAGTATAATTACATATGACGTATAAAATTAACCTAGATACTAATATAATTCAAGAAAAAAAATAAATGTTTATATATTATATAAGACAGTAATTCACGGAAAAGTATTGAGACATCAAATAAAGTTACTGGTATCTCCAGCGCCTTCACGAATTATCTCAGGCATATCATCAACTAAATTAATAACGGATGTAGCCTCCATTCCGCAATATCCTCCATCGATAACTAAATCAACTTGATGCTGCAAAACATCTCTTATTTCATAAGGATCCGTTAATGGAAATTCATCTCCCGGTAATATCAATGAAGTACTCATTATGGGCTCACCTAACTCTCTCATTAACTCAAGCGTAATAGCACTATCAGGCACCCTTAATCCAATAGTTTTGCGTTTTGCATGTAATAATCTTCTAGGAACTTCCGATGTCGCTCGAAGAATAAAAGTATAGGCACCTGGAGTATAATTTTTTAAAACCCTATATTGAGTATTATTAACTTTTGCATAGGTTCCTATTTCACTTAAATCTCGACACACCAAAGTAAAATTATGTTTATCATCCAGCTTTCTAATACGCTTTATTCTATCGACGGCACTTTTATCCCCTAAATGACAACCAATGGCATAGGCACAATCCGTAGGATAAACAACTAACCCTCCCTGCTTAATGATTTCTACCGCTTGTTTAATTAGTCGTTTCTGCGGGTTTTGCGGGTGAATCTGGAATAATTGACTCATGAAAATTACCTCTATTTATTATAATTATCAGTAAGTAACCTGTGACTTAATACTGTATTTAATTTATTTGGAAACTCCGGATATAAGCCTAGTTTAGTCCAAGGATTATACGGCGTATGAAAATCACTGCCCGCCGATATTAGTAATTGATGTTTTTCTACTTCATATTTTAATATATTCTGTTGCTCTTTGTTGACTCCAGGGTAGCTAATTTCCATTGCATCTCCCCCTAGGATTTTGAATTGAGCAATAATGCGCCTAAGCTTACTCATGGTTAAATTATATTTTGTAGGATGAGCCAACACCGAAACAGCACCACTTTTCTTTATCACACTTAGCACTTCTTCTAATGTTGGCCATGCAACGGACACATTTCCCGCTTTTGAGGCACCCAAAAACTTTTTAAACGCCTCTGCTTCACTCGCCACTATCTTTAAATCACATAACACCTTCGCAAAGTGAGGTCTTCCTATTTGCGCATCACCGGCTTTTTGTCTCACCAACTCCAATACATTTGGGAGTTTCTTTTTTTCAAGTTTATCTGCGATACGTCTAGCTCTATCCAGCCTTAGGTTTTCCAGCCCTGATAAATGTTTTTTTAAAGCTGGGTTATCCATATCTAAGCCCAAACCAACTATATGAAGCACTTGTTTATCTAATAAACAAGTAAATTCCGCACCGGCAATCACACGCATCCCTTGCTGTTCCAAATCATGACAATAATTATCCAGTATGTATTTCACACCTTCAACAGTGTCATGATCCGTAATTGCAAGCACTTTAACTCCCGCCATTTTAGCCTGAACATAAACCTGTTGCGGAGAAAGCACACCATCTGAAGCAGTTGTATGTGTGTGTAAATCAAATTTTGGCTGATTCATCATAAAATACACTTAAATATTAAATTAAAAAAACTCACCTGATATGTATAAAGATAGAATTTAGAGAAACATATTTACAACAAACCGGCATTATCTGTTAAATTTACACATTATATTTAAAACATACTAACTTTATCGGGATCATATGAAACTAATCTTAGATTTTCTTCCAATCGTCATCTTCGTTGCTGTTTATAAATACACCAACGATATAATCACAGCAACCGCTGCATTAATTCCTGCTACTATAATTGCCATAGGCTATTCGTGGTTTAAAGAAAGAAAAGTAGAAAAGATGCAGCTGGTAACACTTGTGCTGGTTATTGTTATGGGGGGAGCAACTGTCATCTTTCAAGACAAAACCTTTATTCAGTGGAAGCCCTCTGTTGTTAACTGGCTATTTGCAGTGGTATTTTTCGGCAGCCACTTCATTGGTCAAAAAACCATTATCGAAAGAATTATGGGCGCTCAAATTGAACTGAAAAATAAAGTATGGAATGCCCTTAACATTGCCTGGGTGATCTTCTTTAGCTTAATGGGAATCATCAACCTCTATGTGGCATTTAATTATTCCGAAGAGACTTGGGTGAATTTCAAGTTATTTGGTATGCTTGGACTCACTGTTACCTTCATCATCGCCCAAGGCATATACATTTCTCTCAATAGCAAACCTATCGAAACGCCACCGGCCAAATAAACTCAATGCAACAACACTTGCTATAGGCGTTAAGTACAGTAGTTGGACCTGACTCTAAGGGCCCCCCACCTTAACGCTAAAGCAACTCTCTTAACTAGAACAACACTCAATAACCGTTGCATTTTTTTTATTAACAGGAGCACTCCCATAGAGATACAATAAAGATGTTGCGTATGTTGGATTGAGTATCACTTTAACTGCCTCTAAATTGCTGTTTAGAAATCGCGCAACTAGTCCAATACTAGGCCCTTCTATACAAGCTAACATTTTCGAAAAAGTATGAGAAAAACCCTTCAAAAAGGGGTTGCCCTAACCTATAAGTACTATAACCCATTAATACTACATTGATTAAGGGTTCCAAAATAAAGTTACAACCAGTACAATGACCGAACATGCGCATGCCTCTTTCTGAACCGTTACCTGAGTCACATTGGTTTGCAAATGACGTTAGTAGCAATATTCACACTATAAAGGAAGTTTAAAAATGAAAAAATTCGCTATTACTGCCGGATTGGCCTTAGCGGTGACTCTATCTGCATCTGCGATGGCGCACGAAGAGAATCATGGCTATGTTACAAATTCTAATGGTACGATCTGGAACACACTTGGTGGTTGCCTGAAGCATTCCTCATGGACTGATGCTGATTCACCAGCATGCGACGGAACTCCAGCGCCAGCACCAACTCCTGAAGCAGCTGATGCCGCTAAAAAATTCGCTGTGTTCTTTGACTTTGACAGCGCAACGGTTGGCAATGTTTCTCAAATTGCAAATTACATCAATGGTCTTTCAAAAGTTGCCGGCGTAAGCTTAGTCGGTCACGCAGACCCAATTGGCGCTTCAGCATACAACATGAAACTTTCACAGCGTCGTGCTGTTAACGTTGCAAATGCTCTTACTCAAGCAGGCGTTAAGCCTTCTGCTATTTCTGTTGACTACCAAGGTGAATCTGCACCTGTAGCACAGTGCTCTGGAACAGGCGCATCACTAATCAGCTGCTTGCGCGCAGACCGTCGTGTAGACGTTCAAATTTCTGGCAAGAGCTAATAGCGCTCGATTACAGCCCTCTCTTGATACATAAGAGATAAAAAAACCAGCTTAATAGCTGGTTTTTTTGGTTTAGGTATTTGCCTGCTCTATAAAACCGACTTTCGCCGGTTTATATACCCCCTGATTACCCTAACCAGACTCTAGCATTGCGGAACAAACGCATCCAAGCACCATCCTCCTGCCACTCATCAGGCGCCCAAGAGTTCTGCACAGCTCTGAACACTCTCTCTGGATGCGGCATCATAATAGTCACTCGGCCATCTGTTGAGCTCATACCCGCCACCCCCATAGGCGAGCCATTTGGATTTTGCGGATAATGCTCAGTAACCTGAGCGTAATTATCCACATAACGCAGCGCCACGGCACCCGCCTCATTTGCACTGTTAAGCGCCTGGCTATTCTCAAATTGCGCAAGACCTTCGCCATGCGCAATCGCGATTGGCATAATAGAGCCCTGCATACCCTGCAAGAATACCGATGAAGTCTCTTGGATTTGTGCTAACGCCACTCGCCCTTCAAACTGTTCAGACTTATTGCGCACAAATTTTGGCCAATGCTGCGACCCGGGAACAATACTTTGTAAATTAGAGATCATCTGACAACCATTACACACACCAAGCGCCAATGTATCTTTTCTGGCAAAGAAATCTGAGAATTCGTCTCGTGCGACATCATTAAACAAGATCGACTTCGCCCACCCCTCGCCAGCACCTAGTACATCTCCATAGGAGAAACCGCCACAGGCTACCAGAGATTGAAAATCTTTTAGAGACAACCGCTGCTCTAATATATCACTCATGTGCACATCAACAGCATCAAAACCAGCTTTATCAAATGCCGCCGCCATTTCAATCTGACCATTCACACCTTGCTCACGAAGCACTGCAATTTTCGGCCTGACGCCTGTCGCAATATAGGGCGCCGCAATATCTTCGTTAATATCAAAACTCAAACTTGGTGTCAATCCAGGATCTTTGGCATCATCAATTAAACTAAATTCCTGATCAGCACATTCTGAATTATCGCGTAGCTTTTGCACCTCATAAGAGGTTCTCGACCAAATTTTTTGCAATGCAATGCGCTTTTCACTGAATATCTCTTCTTCATCAAAATGTATGCGCAGCTCATCATCCCAATTAGGCGAGCCTATTACACTGGTAATATCTCCGAGTCCAGCAGCATTTAATTCAGTCAGTACTTCTACAGTATCTGCCTTAGCTACCTGAATAACACCGCCTAACTCCTCGTTAAATAGCGCTGCTAGACAATCATCTTGGTCTTGAGCCAGCAGGTCTAAATTAATATCAACGCCGACGTGACCTGCAAAACACATTTCAGCGACGGTTGCCAATAAACCACCATCCGATCTATCGTGGTAGGCAATAATCTTCTGCTGATCGTTCAACGCTTGAATTGCACAGAAAAAAGTCTTTAACATTGCTGCATCGTCGACATCGGGAACCTGCTGACCGACCGCATTGTATACTTGCGCAAGCGCAGACAAACCTAAACGATTTTTACCTGCCCCTAAATCAATCAAGATCAAGTCTGTATCACCCAGGTCTACCCGCAACTGAGGAGTCAATGACTTACGCACATCAGTGACTGGCGCAAAACCGGACATTACAACAGACATCGGCGAAGTCACGCTCTTATCTTCACCGTCTTCTTGCCATTGTGTACGCATAGACATAGAGTCTTTACCAACAGGAATGGTGATCCCTAGTGCCGGACATAATTCCATGCCGACAGCTTTCACGGTATCGTAGAGCTTTTCATCTTCACCAGGATGACCCGCCGCCACCATCCAGTTTGCGGACAGTTTAATATCACTGATATCAGCAATCGCAGCGGCCGCCATATTGGTCAGCGTTTCGCCAATCGCAATACGCCCAGAAGCGGCGGCATCAACCAGCGCTAAAGGGGTACGCTCACCCATCGCCATCGCCTCACCTTTGTAACCTTGGTAAGAGGCTGTCGTGATGGCACAATCTGCTACAGGTACTTGCCAAGGCCCGACCATTTGATCTCTGGCCACTTGACCGGTAATCGTTCTATCACCAATAGTAATCAAGAAAGACTTAGAGGCAACTGCCGGCAGTGCCAGCACACGATTAACCGCATCTGCCATTTCGATATCGGTGGTGTCAAAAGCTTCAACGTCATAGGCGACACGTTCAACACTGCGGTGCATTTTTGGCGGCTTGCCAAACAAGACCTCCATAGGAAGATCGACAGGCTCATTATTAAAATGAGTATCACCTAATCTTAAATGATCCTCTTGAATAGCCTCACCGACTACAGCAAATGGGCAGCGCTCTCTTTCACACAACGCTTTGAACAACGCCATATGCTCAGGCTGTACAGCTAGTACATATCGCTCTTGCGACTCGTTACTCCAGACACCTAAAGGCGACATACCCGGCTCATCGTTATTGATATTGCGTAACTCAAAATCACCGCCACGGCCACCATCCTTTACCAGCTCGGGGAATGCATTTGAAAGACCGCCCGCCCCAACATCATGAATAAAAGCAATCGGATTAGCATCCCCCATCTGCCAACATCTATCGATAACCTCCTGACAGCGCCTCTCCATTTCAGGATTGCCACGCTGCACTGATGCAAAATCTAGATTTTCAGCTGAACTACCTGATGCCATTGATGAAGCAGCTCCACCGCCTAAACCAATCAGCATAGCAGGGCCGCCTAGGCAAATAAGCTGTGCTCCAACTTCAATTTCTCCCTTTTCCACATGACTTGTAGCAATATTTCCCATACCACCGGCAATCATAATAGGTTTATGGTAACCACGTACTTCCTCACCAGCAGCGCCATTGACAGACTGCTCAAACGTTCTGAAATAGCCCGTTAGTGCCGGGCGACCAAATTCGTTATTAAAGGCAGCCCCCCCAATCGGGCCCTCAATCATAATATCCAGCGCTGAAACGATACGACCAGGTTTTCCATATTGAGACTCCCAAGGCTGCACATAACCGGGAATATTTAAATCAGATACTGAATACCCTGTTAGACCCGCTTTGGGCTTCCCACCGCGGCCTGTAGCACCTTCATCACGGATTTCACCACCAGAACCTGTTGCCGCACCAGAAAAAGGCGCTATTGCGGTTGGATGATTATGTGTTTCTACTTTAATTAGGATTTCGATGGATTCTTGACTATAGCCATACTGATGGCCCGTTTGAGAGGGATAAAAACGTGGCGCTTCACTACCCACTATCACAGCGGCATTATCTTTATAGGCCGAAAGCACGTTCTCTCCGCCTAGTTCATTTGTATTACGGATCATTGAAAACAGCGATTTTTCCTGCGCCTGCCCGTCAATGTCCCATGATGCATTAAAAATTTTATGACGACAGTGTTCAGAATTTGCCTGCGCAAACATCATCAATTCCACATCGGATGGGTTGCGGTCTAATTTTACAAAACTAGCCACTAAGTAATCAATCTCGTCATCGGCCAGTGCTAGACCCAAATTCGTATTCGCAGTGACTAAGGCCTCTTTTCCCTGTCCTATAACATCTACTCTTTCCATTTCTTGAGGCTTGGTATGCTCAAATAGAACACTCGCCGCTACAACGGTAGGAAATAACTGCTCAACCATTCGATCGTGAACAAGCATTTCAACTTTAAGCAACTCTGCTTGTGTTAATTCCTGATCAGCCTGGATATAAAAAACAGTTCCTCGCTCTAGACGAATAACCTTATCCAACCCACAGTTAATAGCGATATCAGTTGCCTTTGAAGACCAAGGTGAGATAGTGCCAACTCTGGGAGTTACAAACAACATTTGACCTTTTGCTTCTTCTTTTGCTACATTTGGTCCATATTGCAGAATTGTCTCAAGCTTAGCTTGATCTTTCTCACTAAGGGATTCGCGCAACTCAACTAAATGCATGTATTCAGCATAAACACCACTGATTGCAGCTACTTGTTGCTGTAAAGTTGTCAATAATTTTACTTTACGGAAATTGGAAAGAGCGGGGGCACCACGCAAAATAAGCATTTTAAAATTGATCCTCATGGGCAAAACAAAGGGTAGAAAAGAAGCCCAATATTTTACCTTAGACACAACCTTTAGAGTACTAGAATTACTTAATTATGAATCAAAAATCCCGTTCATTTTACTTTTTAGCGTTCCTATTAAGCATTTCATTTTTATTCATACTGGCACAGCAGTTTGATCGTCACGACCAACTTTCCAAAATAATCCATTCAGGGGAGCTCAGGGTCAGCACCACCAACTCTGAAGACACCTATTTTCTTTCCAAAAGCCTTCCCGCTGGATTTGAATACGACCTTATCAGCGCGTTTGCTAAAAGCTTACAATTAAACGTGCAACTAAACGTGCGCAACAATCTTTTACAGCTCGAGCAAGACTTGCTCAGCAGAGATAGCCACATCAGCATTCCAGGGCGCTCCTCTACTCTCTCGAATAATAACAAACTGACAAATAGCATTGATTACGCTAACAATCAGACCGTGGTCATTTACCGCGAAACGCGAGGTAAAAAATACCCCAGAGGCATTACTAACCTCATCAATCGCAGCGTAATCGTCAAGAAAAATTCACCGCAAGAGCAACATTTACTCCATCAGAAAAAACTGCACAATGAGCTAACATGGAACAGCACCAATAATTTAACAACCTATGAAGTTTTGGAATTAATATTAAACAAACAAGCCGATATTGCGGTCATTAGCCTAGCAGAGTATAGAGCCACCGGCCCATTTTTCCCCGGCTTAAAGACAGCTTTCAATTTAGGCCAAGCCCAAGGCGTCCACTGGCTTGTCGCCAACAAAGATGATCACTCTTTGATCGATGCTATTAATAACTATTTAAGCTCGGACGCTGGAAAAAGTATCGTCGAGCAACTGGACAAGAAATACTACAACAATGACAACCCTTTAAACTTCTTTGATACTATCACCTTCAAAAAGGATTTTAACAATCGCTTGCCGGGAATTGAGCCATACTTCAAACAAGCAGCTCTAAACACTAAGACTGACTGGCACTTATTGGCCGCTATTGCTTACCAAGAATCTCACTGGAACCCCAAAGCGGTATCTTCAACCGGAGTCAAAGGGATAATGATGCTAACAAAAGCAGCCGCTAAAGAAGTAAAGGTCACTGACAGAACCGACCCAAAACAAAGCATCATTGGTGGCGCGCATTATCTACAAAACGTTAAACAGAAAATTCCCCAGAGAATCACCGACCCCGATCGCACTTATCTGGCACTTGCTGGTTATAACACAGGTTTTGGACACTTAGAGGACGCTAGAATATTAACTAAGCGCGCAGGGTTCAACCCCGATAGCTGGGATGATGTAAAAAAACATTTACCGCTTCTGACCAAACCAAAGTATTACAAAACAGTAAAACATGGCTATGCCAGAGGATACGAACCTGTTAACTATGTTAAAAATATCAGACAGTATTTAACTGTTTTAAAATGGGAAATCCAGCAACAACAGCTAAAAGAAACAGCTGAAGATGCCAGCAATAGCTTAGAGAAAAACACAGAGGAAACAAAACAATTAGAACAACAAACTGCACCTTCTACGCTTTAGCGGGAGGCAGCGGATTCTCTTTTTTAAATTTCTTTAATTGCTTTTTTTCCACTCTTCTTCGAGCAAAAAATGCAGAGATAACACTAGCACATTCATCAGCACAAACACCGGCATACACTGAGACCTGGTGATTCATACATGCCTGATCAAGCAGCTTTAGATTACTTTGCACCGCACCTGATTTAGACTCTAAAGCGCCAAAATAAAGAGAGCGCAAGCGGGCGTGAACAATAGCGCCAGCGCACATAGCGCAGGGCTCAAGCGTCACATACAAATCAGCATTTACCAGTCGATAATTACCAATTTTCTGTGCCGCTTGTCGTAAAGCCTGGATTTCAGCATGGGCCGTAGGATCATTTCTACCAATAGGCCCATTACTGCCTCGACCTATTATTTGCCCCTCGAATACAACAACCGCTCCCACTGGCACTTCATTATTCGCCGCGGCAAACTCCGCCAGCTCTAGCGCTTGCTGCATCCAATATTCGACAGAATTAGGGAGCATAAGAAAACGAGACTAGCCCGTTATCACTCCCACTCAATCGTTGCAGGCGGCTTACTTGAAACATCGTAAGTTACACGTGAGACTCTAGATATTTCATTGATAATACGACCTGAAACCGTCTCTAATAACTCATAAGGCAAGTGCGCCCAACGAGCCGTCATAAAGTCTATTGTCTCCACTGCACGCAATGCAATGACGTACTCATAACGTCTCGCATCACCCACCACACCTACAGACTTCACCGGCAAGAATACAGCAAACGCCTGACTGGTCTTCTCATACCACCCCGCCGCATGCAATTCAGCCATAAAGATAGCATCTGCTTCTCTTAGAATGTCTGCGTATTCATTAGTCACTTCTCCTAAAATGCGCACACCTAAACCAGGCCCAGGAAAAGGATGACGATAGACCATCTTCTCTGGAAGACCCAGTTCGATTCCTAACTTACGCACCTCATCTTTAAACAACTCGCGCAGTGGCTCCACTAACTCAAAAGCCATATCATCAGGCAAACCACCCACATTGTGGTGAGATTTAATAACATGTGCCTTGCCTGTTTTAGCGGCCGCCGATTCAATAACATCAGGATAGATTGTCCCCTGGGCCAAGAAATCGACATTTTTAAGTAAATTTGCCTGTTCATCAAACACTTCAATAAACGTATTACCGATGACTTTACGCTTTTGCTCTGGATCACTTATCCCTTTTAGACGCCCTAAAAAAAGATCGCTAGAGTCTGCACGAATAACTCGCACACCCATGTTATCTGCAAACATGTCCATGACCTGATCGCCTTCATTCTTCCTAAGCAAGCCATTATCAACAAATACACAAGTTAGCTGATCGCCTATTGCTTTATGCAACAGCGCCGCCACCACTGAAGAGTCGACCCCGCCAGAAAGCCCCAATAAAACTTTGCTGTTACCCACTTGAGCACGTACTTTCTCAATCTGATCGGCAACGATATTCGCAGATGTCCACAACGCTTGAGTCTCACAAATATCAATCACAAAACGCTCTAAAATAGCACCGCCCTGCTTCGTATGTGTTACTTCAGGATGAAACTGCACACCATAATATTTCTTAGCAGGATTACACATAGCCGCAATAGGCGCAGATTCAGTAGAAGCAGAAACACTAAAACCTTCTGGTAGCGCCACTACTTTATCACCGTGGCTCATCCAAACATCGAGTAATGAAGCCCCATTATTAGCCAATTGATCCTGCAGCCCTTCAAAAAGAACTCCGCAGCTTTCAGAGAGCTTAACCTTAGCGTAACCAAATTCACGTAGAGAAGACCCCTCAACCGCACCACCTAACTGAGCAGCCATTGCCTGCATGCCATAACAAATACCTAATATCGGCACATTGGCATCAAAAACTACCTGCGACACCCTCGGGGACTCACCCTCTGTTACAGACTCAGGGCCACCAGCTAGGATAAAGCCTTTGGCATTAAATGCCACAACATCTTCATCAGGGCAATCCCATGGGTAGATTTCACAATACACCCCAATTTCTCGTACTCTGCGAGCAATCAGCTGCGTGTACTGTGAACCAAAGTCTAATATCAAAATTCTCTGTGAATGTATATCTGCGCTCATCTTAGGCACTCCATCGTCGCACATTTGGCTTAGCCAAAAAAAAAAGCGGGGTGCTTTTGCACCCCACTTTTGACGAATTAATAAATTAAATTCGGTAGTTAGGTGACTCTTTCGTAATGCTTACATCATGTACATGAGACTCATTCATGCCAGCGCTAGTAATACGAACAAACGTAGGTTCAGTTTTCATTGTATTGATATCAGGGCTACCGGTATAACCCATAGAAGCTCTTAACCCACCCATTAACTGGTGCACAACACCTTTCATCGTTCCCTTACAAGCAACTCTTCCCTCGATACCTTCAGGCACTAATTTTTCAGCCCCCTCTGCAGCATCTTGAAAATAACGGTCAGAGGAACCCGAGCTTTGCGCCATTGCACCAATAGATCCCATGCCGCGGTAAGATTTATAAGCACGGCCCTGAAAAAGCTCTACCTCACCAGGCGCCTCATCAGTTCCTGCCAGCATAGAGCCCACCATAACAGCTGACGCACCAGCCACAATAGCTTTTGAAATATCACCAGAGAAACGAATACCACCGTCTGCGATTAATGGCACATCTCTATCTTTAAGCGCTTCAGCAACATTAGCTACCGCTGAAATTTGCGGAACACCAATACCCGAAACGATGCGTGTAGTACAGATAGACCCGGGGCCAATACCTACTTTCACTCCATCAGCACCCGCATCCGCTAAAGCGATGGCCGCTTCTGCAGTAGCAATATTACCGCCAATAACTTGCACTTGTGGGAAGTTCGTTTTAATCCAAGCAACGCGATCAATAACACCCTTAGAGTGACCGTGCGCCGTATCAACTATAATGACATCAACACCCGCTTCAACTAACAACTTAACCCGCTCAGGTGTTTCAGGGCCTGTTCCAACAGCAGCACCGACAATCAGTCGCCCATCAGCATCTTTAGCGGCATTGGGAAAAGCTTGAGCTTTGTACATATCTTTTACTGTCATCATGCCTTTCAAACCAAAGGCATCATCGACCACTAAAATCTTTTCTATGCGGTGCTTACGTAGCAAGTTACGTACTTTCTCTTGATCAACACCTTCAGCAACCGTCACCAAGCGATCTTTAGGCGTCATGATTGACTCGACTTTTGCGTCTAAGTAGTTTTCAAAACGCATATCTCGGCTGGTTACGATTCCAACTAAAACATCATCATCGACAACAGGGAAACCTGAAAAACCTAGAGAGTCTGCCATTTTTCTCAACTCACCAACGGTCATTTGTGAATGACAAATTATCGGATCATTGACAACACCAGCTTCATATTTTTTAACTTTTGTAACTTCAAGCGCTTGCTCTGTCGGGGTAAGGTTTTTGTGAACAATACCTATACCGCCTTCTTGAGCCATAGCAATAGCCAATCGGGATTCTGTAACAGTATCCATAGCAGCCGAAGCTAGCGGAATGTTAATAGATATTTTTTTAGTGATACGTGAGACAAGGGAAACATCTTTAGGTAATACTTCTGAATAACCAGGTATTAGTAAGACATCATCAAAGGTCAGAGCCTCTTCAGCGATTCGCAACATAATTAACAATCCCACCAGGATAAAACGAACGGTTAAAAATAAGCGCTGCATTATACCTAATACCAACGCCACTAACAATGAAAATCACTGCTGATCCTAAGATTCGAAACAGATAAAATATGTATAAACTAATCGCCTACTTTGCTTTATTATAAACTCATGAATACATTTAATAATATGCGCAGCTCACCCGCCCGCAGCCCCAGCAGCCGAAGAAACACCCCCGCCGACACTAGCGCCATTTCAGTGACAGAACTTAATAGGCAAGTCAAATCGATGCTCGAAAATTCATTTTTGAGTATTCGCGTGCAAGGTGAGCTTTCAAACTTAGCAAAACCCAGTTCTGGACACTGGTATTTTACCCTAAAAGACCCGAGAGCCCAAATACGCTGCGCTATGTTTAAAGGTAGTAACAGGCATTTAAACTTCAACCCGAGAGAAGGTGACGAAGTTGTCGTACAAGCCAAAGTAAGCCTATATGAAGGGCGTGGCGATTATCAGCTTATTTGTACCTCCATGGAAGAAGCGGGATCAGGACGCCTGCAACTTGCGTTTGAACAACTCAAAGCAAAACTCCTGAAAGAGGGTCTCTTTGACTCCAGTTACAAACAAGCAATCCCAGCACTCGCAAACCATCTTTGCGTTATCACTTCACCCACAGGCGCTGCAATACACGATGTATTAAGTGTGCTTAAAAGACGATTCCCCGCACTCGCTGTTACTGTTATCCCATGCCAAGTACAAGGCGCGGCAGCTAGCGACACCGTTATTAACGCCATCCAACTAGCTCAGCAAACGGATTGTGATTTGATTTTAATTACCCGTGGCGGAGGCTCTTTAGAAGATCTCTGGCCGTTTAATGAAGAAAAACTAGCCCGAGCTATTTTTAAGTGCCCTATTCCTACAATTAGCGCAATAGGACACGAAGTCGATTTTTCAATCAGTGATTTAGTTGCCGACTACAGAGCAGCAACACCTTCTGCGGCCGCTGAATACATAAGCCCGGACCAAGAGAGCCTTAAAATTCAAATTGACCAGCTACAGCAGCGTCTTTACAGCCAAATACAAAACTCTATTGCCATCAAAAGAAACAACTATTTAGCAGCCGCCGCAAAATTACAGTCGCCTATGCAACATCTTGCCTTGCAAAATTTAAGGCTCTCAAATTTATGCAGCCGTTTGCACAAACTCCCAGCTGAACATCTAAACCGCAGACAACAACAACTTGACATTTTTAATCAAAAAGTTAGTCACTATAACCCGCAACAACTTATAGAAACTCACAAGACTAAACTCAACTTACTTCGCACCCGCAATCAGCAACTGATTGAACTAAGATTGGCAAAGAAAAAACAGGATATAAAAGCGACAGCAGCGCTACTACACAGCGTCAGCCCGCTAGCCACTTTAGATCGCGGCTACTCAATTACGCAGACAGCGGAAAAAGGCGTCATTACAGACAGCAGCAACATTCAGGTCGGGCAAATCATCAACACCAAACTACAAACAGGTGAAATAGTCAGTACGGTGACGCAGATAATATAACTTTAACTAGATCAAAGCGGGTCAGGCTAGAGCCTGCCATATTTCTATGGTAGCCTTGCATTTTTAATTACACTTACGAGATATTAGATAATGTCAGAATTAATCATTGAAACAATGGAACAACGTGCCAGCTACGGAATCGGCCGTCAAATGGGTGACCAACTAGCACAAAATGGTTTTGAAGGCATTGATTTCAATGTATTAGCCGCAGGCATTGAAGACTCTTACACGGGACAAGAGCTAAGAATCCCCGTTGAAGAAATTCAAGATGCCTTCAACAAGCTAAACGAAATCTTACAAAAAGCCCAAGAAGAAAAGCAAAAGGCAGCAAGCGCTGAAGGCATTACTTTCCTCGCTGAAAACGCGAAGAAAGCGAACGTTATTACGCTTGAGTCTGGTTTACAGTATGAAATTTTAGAAGCTGGCGATCCAGCGGCAGAGAAAGCAACCGCAGAATCAACTGTTCGCTGCCATTACCACGGCACATTTATCGACGGTAGTACTTTCGATAGCTCGTACGACCGCGGCCAGCCTGCTGAATTCCCTGTTGGCGGAGTTATCGCTGGCTGGACTGAAGCACTACAACTAATGAACATAGGCGCCAAATGGAAGCTTTGCATTCCCTACGAGCTTGCATATGGCACTAACGGCTCTCAAGGATCAATTCCCCCTTGCGCTACGCTAGTATTCGATGTTGAGCTACTTGCGATTGTTTAATAGATGAAGCTACACTATCAAATCAGCGGCAGTGGCTCGCCGCTGATTATTTTACACGGCCTATTTGGAACCTTAGAAAACTGGGGTAGTCAAATTACAACGTTAAGCCAACAGCACCAAGTAATCGCTGTCGATCTGCGCAACCATGGCCAAAGCCCGCATAGCAATACTATGGACTACCCTCTGATGGCCCAAGATGTGATTGAGCTAATGAACAGCTTAAAGATCAAAACGGCTAATATCATTGGTCACTCAATGGGCGGAAAAGTGGCGATGCAAATTGCTTTAAATTACGCCGATTATGTCAATCGGCTCATTATAGTCGACATATCGCCTGTCAATTACAATGCTCATCACCAAAGTATTTTCCAAGGCTTATTTAACCTTGACCTGAACTCCTTAAAATCAAGATCTCACGCCGATACACTATTATCTGAATACGTAGCAGAAGCTGGAGTGCGTGCTTTCTTACTGAAAAACCTCTACAGAGACTCAAACAAAAATTTTGCCTGGCGCCCAAATTTACAAGCTTTATACAATCAATATGCAAATATTAGCAAAGCACCGACGGGCGCAACGTTTTCCGGAAACACCCTCTTCATTAAAGGCGTGAATTCAGAATATATTATTGCTGAGCACCAAAGCGCGATCACAAATTTTTTCAACCAAGTTAGCTTTAAAATGATTGAAGGTGCCGGACACTGGCCACACGCCGAAAAACCAAAAATTTTCAGCTCTATTATTTTAAAATTCCTACATTAAACAGCGATAAAAACTTATGCCAATAAATTTTCTAATCACAAAAGTTTTTCCGGTGTTGGCTATAGCGCTAATTTATTGGATCGGATCATTCAACCTCCCCAGCGTCATTTTTTTACCAGCAGCCCTGTCAATAGCGACTATTGTTTTTTATATCACTAAGAAATACGGAGACAAGAGGGGAGAGACTAAGGCCAACAATGAAGACAAGGAAGAAAAAACTGATTAACTATTGAAGATTGCTTGATAAAAATGAATATTAGACACTTTGATCGACGAACCGGCCTTCAGGAAACACTTTAGAAAAAGCTCCGGAATCAACCAACTGAGTATTTAACTTACGCAGAGTTTCTTGGATCTCGTGGATTTGCACATTGTACTCTTTAAGCACCTCCAAAGACTCTTCTGAACTATCCTTTCGAGCCTGCGTTAACGCGGCATTACGCTCTTGCTTAGCCTCTTTCAACTCTACTTCAGCCCTGAACTCTTCACGCTCTAAACTCTCCTGCTCAATGCGCACTTGATCATTATGCACAGCACTAGACTGCGCTGCAGAATCCCCGCCCGACTCTCGTAATTCAGATAGAGCACGTAACGCAAGCGACTTAGCTTCAGCCGCTATCTGACGGTCGGCAGTTGACGGATCCGTCACAGAAAGCGCCGCTCTGATGATTACTTGTGCCTTTTCTAGAGTTGCCTGAGGGTCATTTTCAACAGCTGACGTATCTATAGACACCTCTCCAGAAGTGGCGTACATACGCCCATCAGGCCCACTGGTGAATTCAAACTGCGGAGCCCCTGCATGAGGACCACCAATTGCGGCATGTGTTTGCTCGTGCGCCCTAACCTCACGATCTCTTGAAGCCAGCTGCTGAGATACCTTTAACTCGGCCTGCTCAATCTCCAAATCAGCATTTCGCTCAGCAGAAGAAGCAATTGACAGATCTGCTAGTGCCTTACTTATTTCAGGTCGCACTTGCAAATCAAGTTTATGGTTTTTACTCTCACTGACTGAATCAGACACAACTTGACCGTAAACTGCCACCGCCGCTTCGCCACCGGCAACCAACTGGGTGACTACAGATGTCGATTCAACGGTTAGAGGTTTTCGGTTAGCGGATTGTTCTAGAGTTTGTTCTTTTGAATGCAGTTGTTGCACTGCAGCAGCATTAGCTGAATCTAATTTACGGCCGTTGTCGTCCATAGCAAGTGCAGCTGCACTATTACTATTAAAATTGGCACTTTGTAATTCCATTCAGCCTCCTCTGTGAACTCGTTGTTAGCGCAAGCTAAACAACCACATCCACATTAGCACCGAGCACTTCACTGGCACTAGTTACTACTTTAGTAGAAGCCGCCTGATCCAAAGGAGCAAGGCTTGTTTCAGTGACAGCCTCTTCAAGCGCCCTCCCAGAAGACACCTCAGGTATTTCAGCTTTACCAGAGCCTTGGAAATCACCAGCGACTCTAGGGTTATTATCTAAACCACGGTTCAAACCGATCAAACCTGTTTGTAATGAGTTAGTAATATTCATAGCGAGAATCCATCTACTTTATGATTAAGCCAAAGGCAAGCCAACACATCAACACACCTAAAAACTAATAACGGATATAAAATATACAACCCCCATTATAGATCATTTACTGAACAATTCAAATCCTCTTAAAATAGGTTAAAGAATTCTGTCTATCTGTAGGTGCTTACCCAACAACTCAGGGACAACTTCTTTAATATATGGAATAACCCCAATCAACGGAGCTTTAATCGCAGCTCTGAGATAATCAATAGTATCAGTGCATTGTGACATATCAGGGTCTATTTTGTTCGCCACCCAGCCTGCCAGCTCAATTCCATCCCTGATTATCGCCTCCACTGTAAGCAATGCATGGTTTATACAACCTAACTTAATCCCCACCACTAATATCACAGGAAGGTTTAAATCTTTTGGCAGCATCGCCAAAGTTTCCCTACTGTTTAAAGGTACTCGCCAACCACCAGCCCCTTCAACCAATACCAAATCTGCTCTTGTCATCATTGCACCACGACAAAAACCGACCACTCTGTGCCCTTCTAGTTTTCGATTTTCCATTGCCGCGGACACATGCGGAGCAATAGCAGCCTTTAACGCTATAGGATTGACCTGCTGGTAGCTCAACTTAACACTTGAAGCATGCATTAACCTCAGTGCATCCTGGTTCTCCAACCCTCTTTCTGTACTTTCACACCCCGCCGCTATAGGCTTTAACCCATAGCAACTCAACCCCCTCTGCTTGGCCGCTTCAAGTAAGCCTTGTGCCACCAAGGTTTTACCTACATCTGTATCGGTACCAGCAATAAAAAACTTATATTTAGCCACTTAATTTCCTTCCTATAGGGGATCTACTTACTTAACTTCTTCATACAAAGGTAATAAACATCATAACTTGCCGGCAATTTACCGTTTTGTTGACGAAACAATTCATAGTTATCTTTAAACTGTTTTATTTTTTGACGGCCGGTTAATCCTTTTGCTTCTCCAGCATTCATATTATGCGCACCGATATTTTTAAGATCACTGGTCAGTTGTTTCAGCCGATCGTATTCAAGTTTGTGTGTCTTCTCCTTCACAAGTTCAAGGGTTACAGACTTCGGCAAATTTTCTATTATAGCCTGAGGTGCCACAAATTTATTAACATGCACATTTTTATCAACTGACGCCCAAGAATCACGTAACTCAAACAGACTATTGGGCCCCAAACTGGATAAAAAAACCTGTCCGCCAGGCTTCAGTACTCTCGCTATTTCAGAAAAAAGCTGTCTTAGGTTTTCACACCACTGCAGTGCCAAACTTGAAAACAGAACGTCGATACTCGATGATATAAAAGGTAGCGATTCTGCATCTGCACAAACCCAATGGTAAGGCTTGTTACCTCTTACCGCTTTTGCATGCTCTAGCATACCTTGTGCAATATCCAAGCAAACGACACTTCCCTTCGAAAAATGGCTTTGTAGCTTCTCGGAAAAATAACCGGTACCACAACCTAAATCCAATATCCTTATATCTTTTGGCTCCGCTGCTACCCGTTGGGACTGGGCTAAACACAACGCAAGCAACTCATCGCCTACTTCACGCTGTAATTGCGCCGAGCCATCATAGCTATTGGCTGCGCGACTAAAAGAGCTCGCGACTCTTAATTTACTTATTTGGGATGACATTAACTCTCTCGATATTATATAGAGCGGGCAAATTTTGTAAGCTCGAGGGTGACTAATTGAGCATCTGATATAAAGGGCAAGTGCCCTGCATTTGACACTTTTATCGCAGACATTCGCTCTGACAAAGCGGGCATTAATTGCACTAAATCAATTGGGACTAGCCTATCTTTCTCCCCATAAATATGTAAAGAGGGGACCATCAGTTGCTGCAGCACATCTCTGGCATCAATAGTCAACAAACTCAGAGCATCGCTGAGGTGACTTGGAGACAAATCTCGACCAATGCTTTTTAAAGCTTTCAAAATAGGCCGAGCATCAGTTCCACCGAGCACTTGCAATTTGTAAAAATCGTCTAATGTAGACTGAGGGTTAATTGCTACACTTTTTTGAAACCTCTCAAAAACAGCGCTATCCATCGCACTCAACCAATTTTTTTGCTGTACGAAACTTGGATTAAAGCCGATGGTCACTAAGCCTTTAACACAGGAGAGCAAACGTTCAGCTAACAGCGTGGCGATTAACCCGCCTAACGACCAGCCTAACAACAGACTATTAATAGGAATTAAGGGCTCTATGGTACTTAGTACATCATTCAAGCTTAAGCGTTGTTTATTTACCACTGACCTGCCAAGTCCTGGGAGATCAATACATGTAACGCAAAAATGCGCTTCCAACAATGGCAACCAAGAGCGCCAAATTTGACTGCTTGTTCCCCAGCCGTGGAGCATAACCAAACTTGGCTTAGCTGTTTTTTTACATTCAACGTGAATATTCAATTTTCATCTCTTTAAAGACACTATTGAGCGCACTAAGCAATTGAATGACATTCGCTTTGCTATGCGCCGCACTTAAAGTCACTCTTAAACGAGCTTGTCCTACTGGGACCGTTGGTGAACGTATTGCTTTAACTTGCACACCTAGCACACTCAGTCGATCACTGGCAGCGAGCGCTGTTTTAGCATCGCCAATCATAATTGGCAAAATGGCACTTTGAGAAGGCAGCAATACCACTCCAATTGCTTCACACCCCTGTTTAAACTGTTCGATCAAATCTGCTAAATGCGCACGCCGCCAAGTCTCCTTTTTAATCAGTGCTAGGCTGGTACGCGTGGCAGCGGCAATAGCAGGAGGCATACTAGTGGTATATATGTAGGTTCTTGCAAACTGAATTAATGTTTCAATCAGCGCATCACTGCCAGCCACAAATGCTCCCGCAGTGCCAAACGCTTTACCTAAGGTACCAACGAGTACAGGGACTTGCTGTTCATTGAGCCGAAACAACTCGCTACACCCTCCACCTGAGTCACCAAGACACCCAACACCGTGGGCATCATCGACCATCAACCAAGCATCGTGTTTTTCGGCTGCAGCTACCAAAGCAGGCAAGCAGGCAACATTACCATCCATGCTGAACACACCATCAGTGACCACCAACTTTCTCCGAGCATCAGATCTAGTCAATTTTTTGGCTAAACTGGCTGCGTCATCATGCAAGTAACGCTGAAATGACGCACCGCTTAACAGCCCGCCATCTAACAGTGAAGCGTGATTTAACTTATCCTGAAACACCGCATCACCTTTGTGCAGCAACGCATTGATGATTCCTACATTTGCCATGTAACCACTGCAAAAAAGCAATGCTCTGGAGCGGCCGCAAAATTCAGCTAACTCAAGTTCAAGCTGGTGATGATGATAACTGTGTCCGTTCACCAAATGAGAAGCCCCACCACCGACACCAAACTCATCTGCAGCTTGCTTAAAACTACGGATAACCTCTGGGTGATTGGCCAAACCTAAGTAGTCATTTGAGCTAAAGTTCAGCAACCGTTTGCCGTCAACTGTAATATTAGCGCCCTGTGGCGTTTGCAGCATTTGACGAGAGCGATAAAGCGACTTCGCTTTACGCTCATCCAGTTCATTTTGTAAGTTCTTAAAAGACATTTCGAGACCTAGGTGTGCGCTCTGTCATAATGCAGAGCGCACACCTCTTAGTATTAGAGGCTAAATTGGCACCGCATTATGAATTACAAATCACGTTAATCTAAACCTTAAGCTTGATAAAAATGACCACTGTCTTGCTCTGCTTGTATATTTTTTATCAGCATTGCAGATTGAGTCTCATCATCTTCGGAAATTCCCTGTTCAGGGTTAATGCCTAATCGCTTAAATAACAGCAAATCTTTATTGGTTTCAGGGTTTGGCGTTGTTAGCAAGCATTCGCCATAAAAAATCGAATTTGCGCCGGCGAAGAAAGTCATCGCCTGCATTTCATCTGACATTGACTGCCTACCCGCTGACAGCCTTACGTGAGATTCTGGCATCATAATACGAGCAACGGCGATGGTGCGGATAAATATCAAATGATCTAGATCATCGACGTTTTCCATAGGCGTACCGGCAACTTTCACCAACATATTAATCGGCACGCTTTCTGGATGTTTAGCCATGTTAGCTAATTGCATCAACAGACCAATTCTATCTCCGGCCGTCTCCCCCATACCCAAAATACCGCCACTGCACACTTTCATGCCAGACTCTCTCACATTGTGCAGTGTATCCAAGCGATCTTGAAAAGTTCTTGTGGTGATTATTTTTTCGTAAAACTCAGGTGACGTATCCAAATTGTGGTTGTAGTAGTCCAGCCCAGCATCAGCCAGCTGATCAGACTTATCGGCATCGAGCATCCCTAAAGTCATACAAGTTTCTAACCCAAGCTCTTTGACCCTTTTAACCATATCAATAACATACGGCATATCTCTTTCATGCGGGTGCTTCCAAGCTGCTCCCATACAGAAGCGGGTAGACCCTGAAGCTTTAGCTTGTTGAGCTTTAGCCACAACGGCTTCGACCTCCATCAGACGCTCTCGCTCCAACCCAGTGTTGTATCTAGCGCTTTGCGGGCAGTATTTACAGTCTTCAGGGCAAGCACCCGTCTTGATAGACAACAGCGTACTCACTTGCACTTGATTGGGATCAAAGTTCTCGCGATGCACCGTATGCGCTTTAAATAAAAGATCATTAAAAGGCAAATCAAACAAATGCTGAACTTCTTGCTTTGTCCAATTATGACGAACCTGTTGGTTGACTTGCATTTAAACTATACTCCTTAATATTATTATCATTAGCTCTTTAATATGCCCATGATAAAGCTAGCCACCGGTCTGTCAACTTATGACATCAGAATCAATGAACATCTGTACAAATATCAAACAATACTGTTTGCTTTGTGATCACCACGTATCATATCGACCGATTTGCGATGACTGCCTGTCAGACCTTCCAGGGTTATCTAACCCTTGTCGTCGCTGCGCTATCGACCTGCCAGTCACCAGTAAATATCAATATTGCAAAAACTGCATTACCCAGCCGCCGATTATCAAACGGACCGTGGCCGCTTTTAACTTCCTTTTTCCGATAAACTTAATCATTGCTCAAATTAAAAATGAACAATACAAAATCCATTTAACATGGTTAGCGCAAGCTTTATCTAATAACATCAACCAACAGTCTGACTATCTCTTACCACAAGCACTGATCCCAGTACCTATATCCAAACTAAAACGCTTCAAAAAAGGCTATAATCAAACTGACAGACTAGCGACATGCATATCTCAATCTTTAAACATTAAAGTTGATGGTGAATTAGTTCGCAAGACACGGGACACGCAAGCGCAGGCACAGTTAAACGCAAAAGAGAGGAAAACCAATTTGAAAAAAGCGTTTCATGTCAACAAAAATAACTATGCGCACCTCGCGATTGTAGATGATGTGATGACAACAGGCGCGACAGCCAATGAGATAGCAACCGCCCTCAAAGCGTCTGGAGTTGGACAAGTCGATTTGTGGGTATTAGCCAGAACACCGCTATAACCCCTTGATAAGGAAATAGCATTAAATGCTGAGACATCATCAAAACAATTTTTTTGCATTCTTTTGTCCGCTTGATAGCCGTAATGCTGCGCTAGATCCAAAGCAAAAAGAAAACCCAGTAAATGCATAAAGTAAAATAGAGCATTAGTAACTAAGTACAACATTCAGGTTAGATAGATCTTTTTAAATTGAGCCCAGTATCTATTCTTTGTAAACTTCACTTTTAACATTTTAAGCATAGAGCCTGTGATGAACTCATCTATTAATTACTCCTTTCAACCTATCGGCACTATTCAATCCCCCTTCAATGAGAAGTTTGGTATCCCCAGACAACCAAGGCTGGCTCCGGCTATCAAATCTTGCATTACTTTTAATAGGGAATATAGCGCAAGCGAGTTGTTAATTGGTCTAGAACAAGCCTCTCATTTATGGATAGTCTTTGTTTTTAGTGAATGCTATGGCAAAGGCTGGAAAAAAAAAGTGAGACCACCGCGCTTAGGAGGAAATGAAAAACTCGGGGTATTAGCCACTCGAACTCCCTTTAGACCTAATCCAATAGGCATATCGGCGGTTAAAATAGAGCAGATAACTCTAGCAGCGGATAACATTAGCATCGAAGTCTCTGGCGCAGATCTATTAAACGGCACACCAATCCTCGATATAAAACCTTATATACCCTACTCTGACAAAATCCAAGAGGCGACACATCAGTTCGCTGAATCCTTCAGCCCACTTGATCAGCCGATCTTCTTTAGCGCTAAAGCGCAAAGCGTGTGCGAGCAACACTTACTAGCAACCGATGAACAACTAAGCCTAATTATTGAGCAGATGTTACGCTGCGACCCCCGTCCAGCCTATCATAATGACCCAAATAGGGAGTACGGCACTAACCTTTATCATTGGAATATTCGCTGGTGTATCAACGAAAACAGGATAGATATTTTAGATATTCACGAACAGGGTTAGTGACTCTTTTTCAACAGGCATATAGATATACATTGAAACACTTTAATCTCAGTTAGCTAAGCGCTCACCCACAGCTAAAGTAATCGCTGACAACTCTTCATAATTCACTTACTTAAAGGAAGCATCATGACACCAGAACAAATAGACTTTGATCGGGAGCACATTTGGCACCCGTATACAAGCATGACCAACCCAACTCCTTGTCTGCCCGTTGCGTCAACTAAGGGTGTCACCATCACGTTATCCAGCGGTGAAACATTGATTGATGGGATGTCTTCTTGGTGGTCGGCAATCCACGGATATGCAAATAGCGAACTCAATGCTGCTGCTCATTCGCAAATCGATACAATGGCGCATGTTATGTTTGGCGGCTTAACTCACGAGCCCGCCATTGAGCTAGCCAAAAAGCTCGTTCTCATCACCCCAGAGCCGTTAGATAAAGTATTCTTGGCAGATTCCGGCTCAGTTGCTGTAGAAGTCGCCATTAAAATGGCACTCCAATACTGGCAGGCAAAGGGAAAACAACAAAAACATAAACTCGTCACACTGTTAAATGGTTATCATGGTGATACATTTGGCGCGATGGCGGTCTGTGACCCCATTAACGGCATGCATGATATATTCAGCGATATATTGCCTAAACACTACTTTGCAGCAAGCCCAAAAATCACTTTCGAACAACAATGGGACCCTATCGACATCCAGCCTTTAGCAGAAATACTTGAACGTGAGCACGACACTATAGCGGCACTAATCTTAGAGCCTATTGTACAAGGCGCTGGAGGTATGCGTATTTATCACCCCGAGTATCTAAAACAAGCCAGAGTACTGTGTGATAAATTTAAAGTATTATTGATTGCCGACGAGATAGCGACAGGCTTTGGCCGAACAGGCAAGATGTTTGCCTGTGAACACGCTAGCATATCACCGGATATTTTGTGTGTAGGAAAAGCGTTGACCGGGGGCTACATGACGCTAGCCGCCACCTTAACCACCAAAGATGTAGCAGAAACTATCTCAAATGGTGGCGCTAAATGTTTTATGCATGGCCCGACCTTTATGGGCAACCCACTAGCATGCGCTGTCGCCAACGCAAGCATTGAGATACTGCAGAGAGGCGAGTGGAAGAAGCAAGTTCTACAAATAGAGCATCGACTAAAAGAAGGCTTAGAACCAGCAAGTCTTCTTGATAACGTCAAGGATGTTCGGGTAATAGGGGCTATTGGTGTCATTGAATTGTATAAAGCCGTTGATAGCAGCAGAATTCAACGCGAATTTGTAGCACAAGGCATCTGGGTCAGACCTTTTGGTAAGCTGGTATACATAATGCCCGCTTATACAATGGATGCCACCAGCTTGAAACAATTAACAGAGGCTATTGTGCATGTAGTCGCTAACCATTAAAGCATTTCAAGCTAAGCACTTAGGTTGAAATATTTATATCAAATATAAGATTTTTTCCTATGTTTTATTCTCATGCAACTAGCATACTATGGAGCGTGGATCTCCTATTCACAGATATAGAAAGGATGGTATTTATCAGGCAGCAGGACACAGGTATGTACTCAAGGACGATATAGTTTACGCCAGGGAGAACGGAGCCAACTAAGCCTTTATGATGGATCATAAAGGCTTTTTTATTGCTATTACAATACTAAGGGAATTTCAGCGCTAACGGTTAAACCTTCCACCGACATATCGACACTGTAACAATACACCTCCACCCCTTGGTCGATAACCTCCCTCAATAGCTGGCCGTATTTTTCATCAACATTATCTGCTACTGTTACTTTTTTGATAGCACTGTGCAGAACACAAAAGAGTAAGACAGCCCTGTGTCCAGAGCGTTTCATTGCCAACAGTTCAAGTAAATGCTTTTGCCCACGCAAAGTAACAGCATCGGGAAACGCACCTAACTCTCCTTCGACATGTAAAGTGACACTCTTAACTTCTAGATATACATCTTTAAGGCCTGCTTGTGTCAATAGGAAATCAATTCGACTAGAGTCGCCATATTTTACTTCTGGCTTAATCTCTCTATATTGTGAGAATTGTGGCAACTTTCCAGCTAGCAATCCGCTATGAACGACTTTATTTGCACGCGCAGTGTTCACACAAATATAACCACTTGCATCTTTTAGCTCTACCAATTCCCATGAATATTGATACTTACGCTTTAGATTGTCGCTTTTTGATAGCCAAATTTTACTCCCTGTGATGGCACACCCAGTCATTGCTCCTGTATTGGCACAGTGCACAGTAATCTCTTCGCCGTTATTAAACCTTACATCCGCCAAAAAACGCTTATATCTCTTCAATAAAACTGCTGGCACTAATTTATTTTCGTAATCCATTCTAAACCTTACAACAAAATGATATTAATAGTATTTCTAGCAGGAAAATACTAGTGTTTTACAGACTTAGACACCAGTAGTGCCCGTCCCATAGAACACCTGCACACTCTTGAATTGAATATTAACCAAAAATAACAATCCGATGACCTACAGTTTATTTGTTATTTTTTGAATGAAAAGCTTTTAAATCGCAAATAGGTCTGGTATTTTCACCAACCTTCCGAGAAGGATGAACATCTAAATTATAACCGTAAGGACAGCGCGATATCATTTATCGCCACAATATTCGGAGAGTGAGGCAGCCAATATGCCAGACACTAATACAGCAAAATCAGCACGTTTTTCTCCCTATGTAATGACAAAAGGCGAGGAGTACATGAATGATCAGCAAAAAGATCATTTTAGAAATGTACTGCTGCTATGGAAACAAGAGCTTATGGAGGAAGTGGATAGCACCATCACTCATCTTCAAGAAGAAGTGACTAGCTATGCAGACCCTAACGATAGAGCTAGCCAAGAAGAAGAGTTTAGTCTTGAGTTACGTACTCGGGATCGCGAACGCAAACTAATCAAGAAAATTAACGAAGCGATGGATAGCATCGACGAAGATGATTTTGGTTACTGCGAAGAGTGCGATATCGAAATTGGCATTCGCAGACTAGAAGCCAGACCGACTGCGACACTTTGTATCGACTGCAAAACGCTTTCTGAAATTAAAGAAAAGCAGAACGGCAAGTAACAAAATAAGGGCCAGCACATGCTGGCTCTCTATTTATGTATATAGGCCGTTTTGCACCATCCCCCACAGGGGAACTCCACTTTGGATCTTTAGTTGCTGCTCTAGCAAGTTATTTGGATGCTAGAAGCCACAATGGGCAGTGGCTACTTCGCATTGACGATATCGATCCCCCTCGCGAAAAACCAGGCGCGGCACAAGCTATTATCGAGACACTCAAAGCCTTCGGCTTAGATTGGGATGATGAAATAGTCTTTCAAAGCACCCGCTACAGCCTATATCAAAAAGCCCTTGAACAACTTCGGGACAAGCATTTAAGTTACCCATGTAACTGCTCTCGTAAAGACATTTTTAAGCGCACTAACAGCAACTATTACGATCAACACTGCCTTAGCAATATTCCCTCAGATGTTTTGAAATGCGCATGGCGCTTCAAAAACATAACACAAACACATAATTGGACTGATGGCTTACTGGGAGAGCAAACTGCTAGAAGTGCTGATTTTGTGGATTTTATTATAAAACGAAGTGATGCTCTTTGGGCATACCAGCTTGCAGTTACAGTTGATGATGCAGCTATGGGCATCACTCATATTGTACGCGGCAGCGATCTATTAAGCGAAGCGACCAAGCAACAAACACTGATTAACGCGATGGGACTACCCGAGATAAATTTCAGCCATATACCCTTGGTAAGAAACCGCTCTGGACAAAAGTTAAGTAAGCAAAATCAGGCCCCCGCGCTCACTACGGATAACGTTTCTGGCACCCTATTGGCTGCCTTAGAAATACTGGGCCAACAACCAAAACCTAGCCTGAAATACGCAGATAAAAGAGACATACTGCAGCAGGCAATTAGCGATTGGAACCCTAACTCGATTCCGCTAGAGTACCCAATAAACAACTAATATTGAATAGGCCATATGCAATTTCATAGACCACTATTGTTACTACTCATTGCCTACTGGCTGTTTTTCCCCGCGATGATAGAGTGGTGGTTTCTGTTAGATTTGGCGCCTATTTACACTTTTAGCTGCTGGTTTGGTCTTATCTTACTTAGCTTCTTTGTCGACCACCGCCGGAAAACTCAATAATGCTCACTCTAGCAGAACTATTTACCATTGGCGCAAGCTACCTAATACTCATCTTTGCTATTGCTTACTGCGCAGAAAAAGAAATCATTCCCAGACAAATAGCTCACCATCCGGCCGTTTACGTATTGTCTTTTGCTGTTTACGCCAGCATTTGGACATTCTATGGTTCTTTTGACTTAATTCATCAATCCGGCTTGGCATTCCTCGCCTCGTATTTAGGCGCAACGGCGGTCTTTATTCTGGCCCCCGTGGTTCTCATTCCCATATTTAACATCACCAACAGACATCAACTGAGCTCCCTCGCCGACCTTTTTGCGTTCAGGTTCCGCAGTGGAACAGTAGGAACGTTAACTTCACTACTGTTGCTCTTTGTCAGCTTACCGATACTTTCCATTCAAATTCAAGCGGTCAGTGATTCTGCATCGTTTCTTTACCCACAAAGCTCAGACTCAACAGTCGCCATATTACTGTGCTTTACTAGTGCGATTTTCGCGATCGTATTTGGCACCAAAAAACCTTCATTACGCGCTAGAAACAGCGGACTTGTCACAGCTATTGCATCAGGGGCGGTCATAAAACTCGGTATTTTTGTGTTGTTTGCGATCTACGTCTACTTTGAAGTATTAGGCGGCCCTGGCGAAAGCAATCACTGGATAAGAAACACCCCTTACGCTTCTCAATTACTTGAGCGACAGCCTGAAACAGATAGCTGGCGCACACTACTACTGACCTTTTTTGCCTCTGTTATCGTCATGCCACACATGTTCCACATGCTGTTTAATGAAAACAGATCAACCAACAACCTACACACAGCAGCTTGGGGCATCCCTTTATATTTATTCATTATTGCGGCTGCAGTGCCTATTATTACTTGGGCAGGCATTAAACTGGCGATACCTGACAACCCTTCTTTCACTATGTACCACATTAGCAACATACTAGATTCAAAGTGGCTACTTAGCGCGACATTTATTGGCTCACTCGCGGCAGCCAGCGGAGTCATGATTGTCTCTGTATTATCGATTGCCTCCATGCTTCAAAACCATATCATTCTGCCGTTAATATCTATCCCAAATAACGCCCATTTCTACAACTGGTTGCTCTGGGTAAGAAGGGCATTAATCGCGCTGGTGTTATTCATCAGCTATCATTTTTACAAAAGCTATGGCGGAGAACAGCAACTGCAAATTCTGGGTCTGAGTGCGTTTACCGCATTTTTACAGTTTCTGCCTGGTTTAATGGTGACCTTATTCTGGTCAAGAGCCAATAAAAAAGGCTTTCTCTGCGGTTTGTGCATTGGCATATTCTCATGGTTTATCACCACCTTTTACCCTGTTTTGCTCCCGCAATCAGATTTTCTTAGCAACCAAAACAGCGAGCATTTAAACTGGCAATTTTCAGCTATACTTTCACTTATTTTAAATGTAGCCGTTTTGATAGCGGTCTCTCTTTTAACAGAGACTTCTGAAACTGAATCACAAGCAGCCGAATCTTGTCTTTATAATACTTTAGATCGCCCATCAAGCCTTTATTTATCGGACTTTCACAGCAATGACATTATAGACATTCTGAACCCAAAACTTGGCGAGCAAGCAGCTAAACGAGAACTACATCGCGCCCTTTCTACGCTCTCCCTGAAACCAGGGCAATTAAAACCCTTTGATTTACTGCGCCTGCGAACATTATTAGAACACAATTTATCGGCACTTATCGGCCCGGTAAAAGCGGCCTCATTACTTGAGCCATTATCCCTTAAAGATAAAGATACCAACTTCAAGACCCCGAACAAGCTTATGCTTGAGGACCAACTAGAGAACTACCAAGAGCGCCTGAGTGGACTTGCATCTGAACTAGACAACTTAAGACGCCACCATAGAACAACTCTACAAAAGTTACCACTTGGTGTCTGTACCGTGGACAGACAACATCAAGTAATTTTCTGGAACACCCAAATGGAGCTGATGACCCAGCACAGCTACGGCGACACACTAGGAAAGTCTTTACAAAACGTACCGGAACCTTGGGGAAATATCTTGCAGGAATTTGCCTTTTCAAATGCAAATCATGCCATAGATGTAACTTTTGAAGTTAATGATCAAAAGCATTGGTTCAATTTGCATAAAAGCCAACTCGGAGAAGGTGAAGAACACTCTTTAGTTATTCTATTAGAAGATATTAGTGAGCAGCGAGTACTAGAAGAGAAACTTGCGCACACGGCCAGACTAGCCTCCATCGGCCGATTTTCAGCTGGCGTAGCCCACGAAATTGGCAACCCGGTTACCGGTATTGCCTGCCTAGCACAAAACCTCCGCTTTGAAACCAAAGACGCTGTTATTTTACAGACGGGTGATGAAATCCTCACCCAGACCAAGCGCATCAGCAGAATAGTCAAATCGCTCATGCGCTTCGCCCACTCAGGCAAATCTAATGATGAAACGCAACACAGTGAAGTCAATTTGCAGACAATCATTGATGAAGCTATACACTTAGTTGCTTTAGACGCACGCGGAAAACAACAGATATTCCATTGCAACATTCCTGAAAACACCCTGCTGATGGGAGATGCACAACAATTAATACAAGTGTTTATTAATATTTTAAATAATGCTTGCGATGCATCCCCAGAAAAAGGCAGAATCAGCATCAGCTGCGATATTCAACTAGAAATAATTACACTGAAGATCACAGATGAAGGCACTGGCATCGAACAACAGCTAATCGATAAGCTTTTTGAACCATTTTTTACCACAAAAGACCCTGGTAAAGGTACCGGCTTAGGTTTGCCATTAGTGCATAACATATTAACTGAACATTATGGTAGTATTGAAATCCTTAGCCCAGCCAATAAAAATCAGAAAAAAGGCACACAGGTGATTATCACCTTACCCGGGCTCCCGAGTGCTTTTCCCAGCAGTACTCACAACGGAGAATAGGTAAATTTATGAGTCATATTCTGATTGTAGAAGATGAGCAAGTTATTCGATTTGCTTTAAAGCGTTTCTTACTAAACAGCAAGTATACAGTCGATGACTGTGGGTCAGTCGACGAAGCGACCAGTTTATTCAATTTCGCTGATTACGATCTAATCATTAGCGATTTACGCTTGCCAGGAGCGCCTGGCACCGATTTGATCAGCAAGGCGAATCAGACCCCTGTATTAATAATGACCAGCTACGCCAGCATGAAATCAGCAGTAGAAGTCATGAAGATGGGGGCAACTGATTATATAGCTAAGCCATTTGATCATGATGACATGCTAAACACCATAGAACAAATTCTCAAAAATCATAAAGCTACTGCATCAACAACGACCTCCAACACCAACACAGCAGTAAAGCTTCCTACTGCTGAGCCAATTAAAAACAACTTCATTGGCAAAAGCCCGGTCATGCTTGATCTGTATAAACGCATTCAAAAAGTGTCTAAAACTGATACTACCGTATTAATTTTAGGAGAGTCAGGGACTGGCAAAGAGCTAGCAGCTCGCTCAATCCACGAAAAAAGCACCCGCAAAAACGCCCCGATGATTTCCGTTAACTGCGCTGCCATACCCGACAATTTGATTGAATCTGAATTATTTGGCCACGAAAAAGGGGCATTCACAGGTGCTACAACCCTAAAGATGGGTTTAATTGAAGCTGCTAATGGCGGAACACTGTTTCTCGATGAGATAGGCGAACTGCCTCTCGAGGCCCAAGCACGTTTGCTTCGCTTTCTGCAAGAGGGTGAAATTCGCCGAGTAGGATCTGTAAAACACCAACAAGTAGACGTAAGATTAGTCGCGGCTACGCACAGAAATTTAAAGAAGCTATCGCAACAGGGGTTATTCAGGGAAGATCTCTACTATCGCTTATATGTGATGGACATATGCATGCCCCCTTTGCGGGAAAGACGTGAAGATATATTATCCCTTGCCAGTACTTTCTTGGACAGAGCTTGTCAGCGACTAAAAACAGAGCCAGCTGTTTTCTCTTCAGATGCCATCAAAACACTTAATTATTATAGCTGGCCAGGAAATGTACGAGAGCTCGAAAATGCCATAGAAAGGGCCATTATCCTTTGCGAAACAGGCTTTATCACCAGTGAATTATTAGGCTTGGATACTGAAAACAACAATCTTAATGATGCGGTTATCAACTATATTGAGCGACGTATTAAACCTGTGCAAAAAGAGCCTAACAACCAAAATGGTGGCTTATCGCTTAACGACTACTTTCAACGTTTTGTACTTGAACACCAGAGTAACCTAAACGAAACCGAATTAGCCAAGCGCCTAGGCGTTAGCCGAAAATGTCTTTGGGAGAGGCGACAAAAACTTGGCATCCCCAGAAAAGCAAAAGCCTAAACTCTATAGTGAGTTGAGGCATCGCTTCTACTGGATATAAATCAGAAAACAGCAGGTATTCAATAGAAATGTGAACATAGAATTTTATGCTTCAGAAACAGTGCAATCTTAAACCACATTTTCCAAATAACATATATAAGCCAATATAGCACTGTGCTCTCCATCACAGTGGCTATATCTATGTCTGGCTGTAAACTGTATCAATAAGCAAACCCAAGAGTATTTCTTTTTAAGCGACCTCAATCGCATTAACAAAACTGTGCTAGCTGCCAAACTAAAAATCCCGCAGTACGCTTTCTCGCCACCTGAAACTCGCTTGGCAAAGAGAGATACGCTGCATTCTTCACAAAAGCTCAATTGCCTAACGCAGTAAACTGCGAGCAAACAACTCCAACGGATTTAGGCTCCTGCTAATTCATCTCTATCGAACCTTCTTGCGAAAGGGCCAACTTTATAAGTGTTACCCAGCCTCCAACATGCCACTTTAAGTAACACTTAAGCGCGCTTTAAGTAACACCTTATTTTAATTTTATCAGAAAAACTTGCAGGACAGAATAAAGGCTATTTTTTTCAAACAGTTACAAACATGGCATTCCAATTGCATTAACTATTACAATAAGACATTAAATAAAAATAATAAAAGTCTGATCAGCAAAATAAAAATAATAGCGCTGAAGCAAAAAATAAAAATAATACGTAATGCTTACCCAAGATACATGAGAAATGCTGACAATATAAAACTAACAATAACAAGCATCATTTTTCACTATTTTCTCACTTCTTTACAACAAGACCGACTTTAATTTCCCCCAGAGCGCAATCTCGCTGTCTAGCACCATACATATACTAAAATTCCACTTATCCTAAACGCATATCAGTGTTATGATGCACAGCCAAAATCTCTTTCATTTACTCTATAGACTTAAAATGCCTAGTATTTTTAAAAATATTAAAAAATTTTTCTCAAAACCAAATGAACTGCCCGCCAATAGCTCTACACGTAAAGTGAATCAGGCAGATTCTCATCCGATTAAAAAACCAGCTCAAGCCAATTTGAGAGAAAACCCGCACATGAGTCAGTCGCGTGCACAGGAAATTAATGCGACTGTAATACCTCAAGAACAACACCAAATTAACTTCAGAAATATAGATAAAAACGCCGTGAATATCGTAAAAGATCTTCACAAAGCTAATTACGAAACCTATTTGGTGGGTGGCTGCGTTCGAGACTTGCTCTTAAAAAAACGACCTAAAGATTTTGATGTCACTACTGGTGCTCATCCTGAACAAGCCCACAAGGTATTCAATCGCTCTCGCCTAATCGGCCGACGCTTTAAATTGCTACACGTTCGATTTGGCCGAGATTTAATTGAGGTTGCAACATTCAGAGCGTCTCATGAGGAAAACAGTAGCGAAACTCAGGCAAAACAAGCAGACTCGGGCATGATTTTAAGAGACAACGTCTATGGCACAATCGACCAGGACGCAATGCGTCGCGATTTTACCATCAACGCTTTGTACTTAGATGTCAACAGTCAAAGCATCTACGATTTCACCAATGGCTATGAAGACATTTCTCGCCGTCAGATACGAATGATAGGCGACCCAGCAGAACGCTACAAAGAAGATCCAGTCAGAATGCTACGTGCTATTCGATTCGCGGCAAAACTAGATTTTAATATCGAAACCGCGACAGCTGCACCCATTAAAGAACTAGCACCTATGCTTTTTGACATAGCACCCGCGCGGTTATTTGATGAAGTACTTAAGCTACTACAGTCAGGACATGGCACTCAATCGCTGAACCTACTACGCGAATACCAATTGCTTGAGACTATATTGCCACAAACAAATACAGCTCTAGACAATAACACTGAAAATGCGCTTATATTAATAACAAATGCACTGATCAATACTGATAAACGTATTAAACAGCGCAAGAGTGTTAGTCCCGGATTTTTATATGCGGTCCTGTTATGGCCTTCAGTGCAAGCTCATTTAAATCGCGCACTCGCGAAGAAGAAATCTGCGCCATTAACTGCTCTTTATGAAGCTTCTTCTAGTGTGATTTCCGAGCAAGTTAAGCGCACTTCGATTCCGAAAAGATTCTCAGCTAATATTAGAGAAATTTGGGAATTACAGCTACGCTTGACTTATAGACCCGCGTTAAAGGCAGAACAACTAATGGAGCACCCACGCTTCAGAGCAGCCTATGACCTGCTAGCACTTCGCGAAAAAAGTGGTGAAGACCTCAATGGCATCAGCATCTGGTGGACTGATTATCAGGCAGCTGACACAGTGAAAAAGGAAGTGCTCGTTAAGCAACTTAACAGCCAAAACAATAAAGCCATCAATAAAAAGAAGCCTGCTAAAGACAATAACAAAGTCACTTTCGAGAAATTTGATGTCGTTGAGCAGGTAAAACCAAAGCCTACTAAACGCAGTACTAAAAAAGCGACAAGCGAAAGCGTGGAGCCGGTTGAGACGCCGCCGAGCGCACCCAAGAAGCTTGCACAAAACAGCAAGCCTAAGCGCAAAAAAGCACCGGAGCAACCGATTAATACTGCCCCTGAAGTCACTGGCGGCAAACCCGATAATTCAACTATGCAAGCGCCACTTGAACCAGCAACAGCTGACGTCAATATTGAATTACAGCTAAAGCCTAATACCCTGTTCAATAGTGAGACAGCAGAGCAGCCAAAGACTCCAGCTCCCCGTAGAAAAACTCGTCGCAGCCGTGCCAAAAATGACCCTAGAAACAAATAAGCACTTTAACAAATGCTATATTGGGATTGGCAGTAACTTAAGCAATCCCCTATTACAAGTGACCACCGCCATTGAACAATTACAACAATTGTCTAATTGCGAATGGTTACAAGCCTCTTCATTATACCGCTCTGCACCAGTAGGCCCACCTGGTCAAGATGATTATATCAATGCGGTAGCTTGCCTTAACACCAGCCTCAAACCAGAGGCTTTACTGGATGCATTGCAGCATATCGAAAACACTCATCAGCGACTGCGCAAAGAGCGTTGGGGAGCTAGAACGCTTGATCTGGACATATTACTCTTTGGCGAGCAAGTGATAGCCACACAGCGTTTAAACATCCCCCACCAACATCTGCGCGAGCGCAATTTTGTATTAATCCCACTGGCAGAAATAGCACCGGATTTAACCATCCAACACATCAGCATTGATGAAATTTTACGTACTTGCCCCCATGGCGCATTAGAAAAAATATCAACCGAGACAGGACCTACACTATGAGCAAAGTAACCCTTAACACTTTAAACGCTTATAAAAAAACTGGGGAGAAATTTGCAGCCCTCACAGCATACGACTCTACATTCGCAAATGTTATTTCCAATGCCGGCGTTGAAGTTATTTTAGTGGGCGATTCACTGGGGATGGTGTTACAGGGTCGTGATAGCACACTCGCTGTTGGCATGCATGATATGGTTTATCACACTCAGTGTGTTGCAGCGGGAAACAATGGTGCATTGATAATGGCAGATTTGCCTTTTATGAGCTACGCAACCCCAGAACAAGCAATGACGAACAGCGCTGCGCTGATGCAAGCAGGCGCGAATATGGTCAAGCTAGAGGGTGGCGCATGGCTAGAGCAAAGCATTGCCATGTTAGATGAGAGAGGCATCCCAACTTGTGTACATTTAGGTCTAACACCACAGGCTGTTAACAAGTTTGGTGGCTATAAAGTTCAAGGCCGCGATGAAGCAAGCAGTGATCGATTATTTAATGATGCAATGACGCTAGAAGCAGCGGGTGCCAGCATTATCTTACTTGAGTGCGTACCCAGCAAAGTCGCTCTGAGAATTACACAAGCAGTAGAGATACCTGTTATTGGTATAGGAGCAGGCCCTAATACAGACGCGCAAGTTCTTGTTTTACATGACATACTAAACATTCCTGCGACTAAAAAAGCTAAGTTTGTTAAAAATTATATGGAAAATGCAGCAGACATTCCCAGCGCCATTAGCCACTACGTTGAAGAAGTTAAAAATGGCAGTTTTCCTGCTCCAGAGCATTGTTTTATTTAATTTTTTTGAAGTTCAGACCTCTCTAAGCTATAGATTTCGTAAATATCGATGGCACTCGTTACACTGAGCTTCAAGTTAGAGTATGCAACGCTGCTAAGACTCTTTACTCAAATTTAGGAAACCGTAATGCAAACAATTAACAAACTCCAAGAGCTACGCTCGCATTTACGCCATTTAAGAATGCAGGGCAAAACGATTGCGATGGTAGCGACAATGGGGAATTTGCATGAAGGCCACATTGATTTAATCCATAAGGCTAAATCACTTGCTGATATTGTCGTGGCGACGATCTTTGTCAACCCGTTACAATTTGGCACAGGAGAAGATCTTGAAAAATATCCTAAAACTCTCATCGAGGACAAGCTGCAGCTAGGGAATGCAGGCTGCCATATATTGTTTGCCCCTACGGATGACGAAGTATATCCTCATGGTAGAGATAACCAGACCATCGTTGAAGTACCCAATACCTCCAATCTGTATTGCGGTTCGAGCAGACCAGGTCACTTTCAAGGCGTCGCGACCGTCGTTTGCAAGCTGTACTCGATGATTCAACCTGATGTAGCCGTCTTTGGCGAGAAAGATTATCAGCAGTTGCACATTATTCGCCAAATGACCCAAGATCTCTCTATCAATGTACAAGTTATCGGTTCGCCAACAAAACGCAATGAGAATGGACTGGCTTTAAGCTCTAGAAATGGTTATCTCACCAATGATGAGCGCGCTAGAGCGACCTCACTATTTAATGCACTGCAAGTCACCGCTAACGCTTTGCAGCAGGGGGAAGCAGATTTTCCGTTACTTTGTGAACAAGCCCAAACAGCCCTTGAAAAATCTGGATTCAAACGAGATTATTTTGTCATTGCCAATGCCAATACTTTGATGCTGGCTCAACCCGGTGATAAACAGCTGGTCATATTGGCTGCAGCTTTCATGGGAGCCGCGCGATTAATTGATAATAAGGTGGTTGAGCTACCCTGAACAGCAGCCAATAACACAAAGAAAGTTGGCTGGGTTTTATTTAATAACTGCTGGCCAATTTGTCAATCTATTTACTTAGCAAGTCTTAGCTAACGCCACTCGAGCATAGGCGCTAAATCCTGCTTCATTTAATCATTACCAGCGCGCTAAAAACGACCGCTAATCCCCTCTATTTCTACAATTAGCCCTATCCTTCGTTAGCTTCTTTTAAGTTTTGCCTGCAATAAAAGCATGTGAGCATGATTTTATTGGTATTCCATAAAAAAATACAATTTATTGTTTATTTCAAAAGCGCTAGGATAGAGGGATATTAATTATACAGAGTAGCCAAAATGAAAGATGTTGTTATTGTCGCTGCAGGCAGATCCGCTATAGGTACGTTCAACGGTACTTTATCTTCAATTCCAGCCACCGACTTAGGTGCCGAGGTCATCAAGGGAATACTTAAAAAATATAACATTGCTGCAGAGCATATAGACGAAGTCATTCTAGGTCAGGTACTCACTGCCGGCTGCGGACAAAACCCTGCGCGTCAGAGCGCCATTAAAGCCGGGCTAAGCCACACTGTTGAAGCAATGACAATCAACAAAGTTTGTGGTTCAGGTCTCAAAGCTGTTCACTTAGCCTCGCAAGCCATCGCCTGTGGCGACGCCGATATGATTATCGCGGGCGGACAGGAAAACATGAGCTTATCAGCCCATCTACTGCCCAATTCCCGCAATGGTAAAACCATGGGAGAGTGGAAACTAACTGACAGTATGATCGTCGATGGCCTATGGGATGCCTTCAACGATTACCATATGGGTATCACGGCTGAAAATATAGTGGATAAATATAAAATCAGTCGAGATGCACAAGATGCATTTGCAGCTCAATCGCAAAATAAAGCTCAGCAAGCTATTCTAGACAAGAAATTTGTCGATGAAATAATTCCTATCAGTGTCCCTAAACGTCGCGCTGATCCTGTTGTATTTGATACGGATGAGCAACCTCGTTTTGATTGCACCGCGCAAGCATTGGCCAAGTTACGGCCAGCATTCAAGAAAGATGGCAGCGTGACAGCAGGTAATAGCTCCACTTTGAATGATGGTGCAGCTGCGGTTATCCTCTGCTCTAAAGAGAAGGCTGAAGCGCTAAATTTGCCAATACTTGCCACTATTAGCGGCTACGCAGCAAGTGGAGTTGACCCTACAATTATGGGGACTGGTCCGATAACCGCCACCAACAAAACCTTACAAAAAGCCGGCTGGGATATTGCAGAGCTAGATTTGATTGAAGCTAACGAAGCGTTTGCTGCTCAAGCAATTAGCGTCAACCAAACATTGGGCTGGGATACTAACAAAGTCAACGTTAACGGTGGAGCGATTGCCCTTGGTCACCCTATTGGGGCCTCAGGATGTCGTATTCTCGTTTCCCTATTGCACGAGATGCAACGCCAAGACGCTAAAAAAGGACTAGCGACCCTCTGTATAGGTGGCGGTATGGGAGTGGCTTTAGCTATTTCTAGATAGATTTCTGCTAACGAGGCTGCAGCGAAAGCACAACTAGAGATGGCGGTTTAGCAATGCAAACGACTATCTCTAGCTGCACCCAGATCGAAGCAGTGAGCCATTTAAGCTAATAGCCACTTCCAAGCGGCGATTAAATAACATAAAGATGCGTGAAGCCGACTATGCTCGCACTGTTTCTAAACGCTCAACAACAGGCGATGCGTTATTTTTAAACAAGGCTAGATAAGACTAATAGCGAAATCAACTTCTTAAATTTACCAACATCAATAAGCACTGCGGCGAAGTGCCAAGCCCTTGCTTACAGGCGAAGTCCTTATATCAACCGCTAGCAATTAAGCCTCTGCAATCGCTCCTTTGCCAATTCCTTCATAGGCTCTGACTAATACATCTTGCTCTGGATGGCGTGACTTGATGACGCTGGCAATATGCTGAGCAATTTGTTCAACTGTCGTTTCAGTCTCTAAATCATCACAGCGCTCTGTCGGTAGCTTTAGGCTGAAATCTCCTTGAGGGGCGGTGTATTGGTACAAGGTATAACCCGCCTCTTTAGTGACTATATGGGCCTTGGTTCCCAAATAAATATCTTGCCATTGCAGCGCCCAATCTCGCTCGATTTGTAGATCGCGTACACCGTTGATGAATATTTCAATGCAAGAGCGATGTCCATGTGCTATGCGTTGACAATTACCGTCATGTTGTTGCAAACCATGAGTGTAATGATAAAAAGCGCCAGGGATACTTTCAGGGACAAATGACAACTTCAAACCTAGCACCTCATCCCCAAACAATTCAAGTAACTGGCTTTCACACCATTGAGCTAATGACTCCAGTGTTATTACTTCTTTATCGACTTGAGCAAAAGCCTCGCTCGGCGCATTACAGACCAACAATTTAGCATCAGAATATGTCCAACTAAGCTCTAAATTATCTTGAGTTGTTTGCATATTCGCCTGCGGACTTTGCATTGGCACAACTAGCCGGTGATCGACATAAGTATCCAACCAATCTCGCACGCGGCTTTTCACTAGACCAAAATCGCAAATCATACCTTGTGAATTTAAAGTACCGTCTAGTTCAAGTTGCGCTAACCAAGACTCCCCCATCATTCCACGTTTTGCATCGAGGTAGGAAAAATCAACGTTGGTTAAGTTGTTTACAAATAATTTCAAAATGAGACCAAAGAATTAATAGTGAAGAGATAAATAGTAGTAGTCTGTTTAGAGAGACAACTAGATGCATAAAAACGCGCTTATTTTAACCTAATGCCGTTAAAGATGCGAATCGATCTCAAATCTCTTTTACAATTTAATTAGTTTGCTTATAAGAAGTAATGAACAGCGCTGCTCTAAACCATCTCAAACAGACCTCATCTCAACGCTCGAAGCTACGAAACTCCCTCCATTAATTTATTAACTGATCGATCCTTCTCTATTTTCGACACTAAAGACTTCATTGCACACTACTGAAACCATTAGGCATAAGGCATTGTCAAGAGTATCCACTGCGCTTTTAAGGACAAAAAACGCGTATCAGCTAAGGAGCACTCACTCTCAAGCCACGGATTCTGGTATAAAATACCTTAAAGCCCTTTTAAGGAAAAATGGCTAAGGTATAATACTGATTTAATACTTGAGCCTAACACAATGCGTCTAGATAAATACCTCGCCCATTCCACCGGACTTTCTCGCAAGGAAGTCAAACGTGCCCTCCACAGTAAGTCCGTCACCGTTAACGGCGCAATGGTTAGAGACGCTTCTTTTCAGCTTCAAGAAGATGCTGAAGTTTTATTCAATAAACAATTGGTTAGTGCACCCAAGCATCGCTATTTAATGCTTAATAAACCACAAGGTTACGTCTGTTCCAATGAAGATCCTAACCACCCTACTGTCGCAGGATTGCTAGATACAGAAATTCGCGCTAACGAGCTCAATATAGCGGGTAGATTAGATGTTGATACCACTGGATTGCTACTAGTGACGACAGACGGACAGTGGCTGCATAAAATAACCTCACCTAATCACAAGCAAGCGAAGCGTTATTTGGTAGAAACTGCTGATGCCATAGCAGTGCAAACGATTGATTTATTTGCAAAAGGCGTAGCACTAAAAGGCGAAAAGAATTTAACAAAACCGGCGGTATTAGAGATCATTGAGACCCATATGGCGTATTTGACCATCACAGAGGGAAAATACCATCAAGTAAAGCGTATGTTTGCAGCCACAGGCAATAAAGTTTTAGAACTACACAGAGATCGTATCGGCAACATTGCACTGGACGAACAACTTGAGCTAGGCGAATACAGAGCGCTTAGCGAATCTGAAATAGCTCAACTTATTTGAGTATGTGGCTATGAGGAACGCTACTAGTTTTGAATTATTATTTGACCAATTTTCCAAAGTCACTAAAACATCTCTTTGGGTACTCGATGAAAACCCACCCGCTAGCCTACCTTCGGCTAACGGATTAATAAAAGTCATCAGCAATCGCTTTGATGTCGTTGAGCTGATGCGCGCAAAAGGGTTTGACGCCACGTTTAGCGACTTCTGCTTTGATGACCTTGAAGATATTCAATACCAGTTTATTTTCTTTCGTATTTCTAAGGAGAAAGCGCTCGCTCACTATGTGATAAACAGTGCCCATAAGCGATTAGCACAACAAGGTCAATTAATCATCAGTGGTGCAAAACAAGAGGGTATCAAAGGCTATATAGAACGCGCTGCGACACTCTATAACAAAAGAGAAACAGTAAAAGCTGATAAACAACACTGGGCGGCAATACTCGAAAAATCCATGCTAAGCTTACAGCCTTTAGATGACAAAGATTATACAGTGTTGCGCCCAGTCTCCCAGTTAACAGATACTGTAGCTAACTTTGAGTTTCACTCAAAACCTGGTGTGTTTGGCTGGGATAAAATTGATATGGGAAGCGCATTACTGATCGATCACTTACAGAAGCTTAGCGCCAATTTAAAACAACCTCGCAATATATTAGACATTGGTTGCGGCTACGGCTATTTAAGCGTATCAAGTGCAAGGCTATTTGATGCAAAAGTAGTCGCTTGTGATAATAATGCCGCTGCCATTACAGCATGCTCACATAATTTGGCTAAGTTAAGCGACCAACACATCACCCTGGCCAGCAATTGCACACAAGGCATTAGCGAAAGATTCGATCTGATTTTGTGTAACCCTCCTTTTCACACAGGCTTTGAGATAGAAAATGATCTGACAGATCAGTTTCTTAAAGGAGCGAGTGAGCGTTTATCCAGCAAAGGCTCCGCTCTGTTCGTGGTGAATTTACATATTCCTCTTGAGAGAAAAGCAAAAAGCTATTTTAAGCACATACAATGCATTTCAGACAACAAACACTTTAAGGTTATTCAGCTAGACAATCTATAGTTTATTTTTTGGGCACACTCTTGAGGTCCCGACTTAAAAAACCTCCAGGCGAGGCCGCTCGCTTGGCTTCATTTTGCATAATTGAAGCGGGAACTAGCGGTTATAGATAGCTGCAATATTTCCCGCTGTAAACCTGATGTATTATTCCCTGATGCATTGATCCTGGCGGATGCTTGCTATCATAGATCACCTAAGCAGCACCCCTAACGAACCTTTTGGCATACTCTCAATTGGGTTATTTATGTAACCTTGTAATTCAGAAAACCGCTGTTGTTGCGAATCACTTTTGGCTAAATTCTCAATCAGCCCTAAGTAGCGTTTAACCATACGCATTGCTTTACTACGCCCCTCTACATTCTCGTGCATCGACTCTAAATACACTTGAGATAAGTTCAACAAAGCAGTACCGTTTTCTCTGTCCAGCTGAAGTGACATAGTGAAATACTTTATCGCTTTAGCACGGTTATTATTTAAATATTGTTTAATACCTTGTAAATTAATCTTGTTACTTATTTCCGGTTGAGAACCTTTTTCTTCAATGGTAGCTGCATTTACTCCTGCTAAAACCGCCTCATACTGTGGAACAATTGACAGAGCTGAATTCTGAAACTTATCAATATCTTCTTTAATGTTGTTCAAAAACAACACTTTTTCTGCTAACTCCCGATACTGAACAGCCCCTTCTGGGTTACCAAAATCTTCCTGTAACTTGCTTTTAAACAGTGCGATTTTAACTTTTAGCTCTGGTATACCAGGAAAAACTGATAGTGCCTCCTTCAAAATAAGCTCAATTGATTGCTCCAAAGCTCCCTTATCAGTCTCTATTGTCAAAGATTTACGCTGTAGATTAGCAAGCCCCAAATAAGGTTCTGGCGTTCGGTGAACGCTATTGTCATTGAGTTGAATAATTCGTTTATAAGCAGCTTCTGCCACTGCAGTTTTACCGGTATAACATGCCAATTGAGCGAGTTTCAAGTTCCTAGGTATTGCCTTAGAACTGATATTTATTGCACTATTTAATACTTCCATTGATGCATCAAGTTGGCCGCTACTTTCAAATAGCTTTGATTTCAAATCATATGCTTTGATCAAAAGTGGCGATTTCTTGATTAATTGGTTAAGTTTTTCTTCGGCTATTTTATTTTTTGAGCAACCAATTAACGCTTCACATATTTTTAATTCGATATTATGATGCGCGGCAAGCGGCGCGATATCCTCCAGCAAAATTAACGCCGCTTCAAAATCACCCTTTTGCAGTAATAAATCAGCCTTTTTTTGCTTTACTGGCAGCAACGACAATTTTTTGTCCAACACAAAGTCGCAGAATTCAAGTGCTCTAGTTATATTGCCGTCTTCCAAAGCTTGATTTATCGGCTGTACTGCTTGCTTTCGTGATAATCCAGACTGTAACCGAGATTGCAGCTGGACTAGGGTGAATGGTTTGCTTATCACAAAATCAGGCTCACTTTCACTAGCGTGCAAAATGACAGCAGGGGAATTGTCTGCACTCATAAACCCCCAACAGGCAGAGGGCTTTATTAGCGCTTTATGTCTAGCTTCTTCTAATAGCTGTAGCCCAGAGTTTCGGTCCGTTTCTGAGTGCCCTAAAAGAACCAGATCGAAATCTTCAGCAGCTACTAACTCCAAAGCTCTAGAAGAAACATTAGAGCCTTTTACTTGAACAAAACCAAGCTTAGCTAACATTGTCGCTGTCGAAGAGCGAACCAAAGCACTAGTATCAATTATCAGGGCTCGTTTGTTACTATAATCTATTGCCTGCAAAGTAATTGGCCTATGTTAGTTTTATATTTATTATTTTAGCTAAGTATATTAGCACGCTTATACATCGTAATTTTAGACCTTATGCTGAGGAATTTTCATAATAATAAAATTAGGCCGAGACAAAAAAGCACTAAATTAACGAAAATAACAGCTAAGGATACACTGAAATCAAGCGACTCCTATAGCATAGGTGATACTGGTAGAAATTAAAGGCCACTAGAGACAAAACTTAGCGGTTGTCATCTAGGCCATTTTCTTTAAATTGGGTAATGAAATAATAAATCTAGCACCTTGATTTATTTCACTAATACATTGCACTGAGCCGTTTAAATTACCAACGACTAAATTGTATAAGATATTCATCCCTAAACCACTTCCTCCAGTGCCATGGGTGGTGGAAAAGAATGGCTCATATATTTGTTTTTGCACATCTTCGGACATGCCGACACCATTGTCTTGGTAATCAATAATTAATTGCTTATCGGTAAATTTAAGCGCGATGTTAATAGCACCTTCTGCTGCTGTGTTAAAACCATGTACCTTCGAATTTATAATTAAATTAGACATTATTTGAGAAAAAAATCCCGGATAACTGAATATAATAAAATCCTGCATTGGATCAAAATCTAATTCGACTGTGGCATTATTAAGTTCAGGTTTAAGGCTTTCGACGACATTTGTAATGTATTCTACAAGGTTAAAGCTTCTTTCCATATCACTGGATATATCTACCGATACCATTTTAAAATTTTGCACTAAATCAGAAGCTTGGGTTAAATGATGGATAACCAGATCACTGGATTTCTTGGCAGAACTTAAAAAGTTGACAAAGTCTTCTTTGCGTAATCTTCCCTCGTGGAAATCCTTATCAAAATTATTAATCTTATCTCCCAAAGTGGATATAAACGTTAAACAGATTCCCAATGGCGTATTTAACTCATGAGAAACACCAGCAACGAGCCTCCCCAGAGAAGCCATTTTGGCAGATTCTATTAACTGGTCTTGAGTCTTATTGAGATGCTCAATTGTCAGGTTGAGTTCTTTAGTTCTTTCATAGATCATTTTTTCTAAATTATTCTTATGTAATTCTAATTCTTGATTAGTCTCTTGTAACAACGAAGTCCGCTGTTCCACTAGTTGCTCTAAATGGAGTTGATAGTTGTTATTTTCACGCTTTAGTTGCACTTGAGCAAGTGCACGCGCCACGGATACTTGTAACAAATTGGTATCTGAAATTGGCTTGGTTAGATAATCAAATGCGCCTAAGTGCAAAGCATCAACGACATCTCCCATCAAACCGGCCCCAGAGATCACGATAACCGGTATATGAGGATATTTCGCCATCGAGTGAGTAAGAAATTCAATGCCGCCCATGATCGGCATTCGTAAATCCGTCAATATAAGATCCGGATTGATTGATGCGATTAACTCAAGTCCACGCGTGCCATTGTCAACGCCTGTTACTTTGTAGCCACTATCTTCCAAAAAATCACAAAGACTACTGCGTACAACATGATCGTCATCTATCACTAAAATTGTCTGACTCACCATATTAAGACTCACCCAAAGTTCCCCAATTTTGTCGTTTTGCTGTTCACAATTTTTTAGCCAGAATAATTTCTGATTAAGCAAACACCGGAAATTCGAGTCGTTTATAAACCCAAGATATCGGCTGAGCTAAAATCACTTTTATTTGCTATAAAATTACTATTAACTTACTTTTTTCCACACTTAGGAAGACAAATGGTAAATTTACTATATTCGCCTGGCTTAGAGTCGACACTCAGCTTACCCGCATGATTATCGGTAATAATAAAATACGAAACACTTAAACCTAAACCCGTACCCTGTCCTTCACTTTTGGTGGTAAAGAAAGGCTCAAAGACTCTTAATTTAATATCATCACTGATGCCTGGCCCATTATCTTCAATTTCAATAATCATATGCTCTAATTGACGATCGTAGTGCATACGGAAAATAATTTGAGGATCATTAATACCAGCATTTTGCATTGCCTGGGCGGCATTTCGTAACAGATTTAAAAACACCTGCTGAATTTTACCTCCCTCACAATTAATCAGCGGGACATGCTTTTGGTATTGCTTCACAATCTTGATATTTTTAAATTCGTATTGATGCTTTAAATTATGATCTGTCATGCACAGTTCAACTGCTTTATCTAACAGAGCAGCTATATCCTGCTCACCACTGACGGCTTCATTTTGCCTCGAAAAATCCAACATATTTTCAACAATCACGGCAACCCTATGACCAGATTCAATAATATTATTGAGCATCTTGATAATCCCTCGACGCTGCATGTATTCATTGATTGTGGGAAGCTCTATACCAAGTTCTAATGCAACTTGACTATTGGCAGCAATATTTGAGTCTAGCAAGCGATTACGCATTACATTGGCTGTTTGCATCATCCCGGCCAATGGATTATTTATCTCATGTGCCATTCCAGCAGCAAGTCCGCCTAGCGATAGCATTTTCTCAGATTGAATCATCATTTCAGAAAGCATCACTTGCTCAGTAACGTTATCAAGCCTTATCACTGCCCCAGCCTCTACTCCCGACTTAAGCGGATAAATAGTGATATCCTCATAACTAGCGATGTCGTTTTTGATAAACATTCTTTTAAGTTGAGAAAATTCGCTACCGAGCCTTACCGCATCGTTGATGCTATCAAGTTCCGATTCAAGTCTTGGAAATATATCACTTAACTTTTTTTGGAAAGCTTGTTCAGAGTTTATGCCAGTTTCCAGTTCTGCTGCAAAATTCCACTGAATAACACGGTTGTCTGTATCTACTGCAATCAAAATTGATGAGATAGAGTCAATGATATTAGATAAGTAGTTTCGCAGGCGTACTATCTCTTTCTCAGCTTTTTTACTTTCAGTAATATCAGTACTAATAACAATGACACCACCATCTTCTAATGTCTGTTCAAATATGTTCAGATATTTATCTGGCCCGATCGGCAGCACAAAATTTTTCACATGATTTCGATGCATAGTTAGACGCTCGTCGAACCACTGCTTAGCCTCTAAGCCGTATTTTTCACTGTAGAATTCACGGGCGTAATGCCACAGTTTTTCAAAAGTGACTCCCAGCTTAATCGTTAAATTCATCTTTTGACAAAAAAGCTCAAACTCCTGATTATAAAATACCAATTTATCCTTTTCGTCATAGATAGTGACAGACAAATTTAAACTGTTAATCGCTGTAATAAAACGAATGTCGCGCTCTTCTACGAGACAGCGCTCTGTGACATCCCTTCCCGCTCCTATATAACCAGTAAAATTTCCCTGCTGATCATATCTTGGTTCGCCAGATAAACTAATTGTGACTAATTTCTGATGTCCTGTTTGCCACTTAGTCTCCAATTCATGAAATACCTCACGCCTATCCGTCATAGATAGATATTGCTGTAATGAACGGTGATTAGCAGCGCCACGTATACCGTACGAGTTTGCTCTACTTTGACCAATAAAGTACTCGGGAGGGAAACCGGAAATTTTCTCAGCCGCACCAGCAAAGAAGGTAAAAGTCAGATTCTCATCCATTTCCCAATACCAATCAGCACCAATTAGCGCAAAATCTCTAAAACGGCATTCACTTTCGCTCAACGCTGTTTGCGTTTCCTTTAACGCCGTGATATCTGCACCGATAGATATCACGCTGCCATCAGCTAGTCTATCAATGTTAAAGATGAACTGTTGATTAGAGGAGAATTTTACTTCAAAGAAGTCTTCTGCATTAATCAGTCCCTGCAGCCATTTACTGGTCCAATTTTGTTTTAATTGGTTTTCAGAGGGGCTGTATAATTTATCCATTAACGCCTGTAAATAACCTTCAAATGGCGCACCTATAGCAATAGAGTCTTCAACTATCCGATTAATGTGCATAAAACTTTCGTTAAAGAAAATAAAACGATTATGAACATCAAGGAAAAAGACCACTTCTTTAGACTGATTAAATGCTGATATTAGCTGTTGTGACTTTCTGTCGGCTTTTTGTCTTATCTGAGCCTCAAATAAAAGGGATTCATTAGTTTTATTTAACTCATTGGTCCTATCTTTTACTCTATTTTCAAACATTGTATTTTGAGTTTTAAGCTCTCGGCTTTTAAGAGAGAAAGATACAATTAAAATTATACTAGCGATCATTAAACCTAAAAGTGTTATCAACAAATTATTATATAAATTATTGAGGGTACTCAAACGTATTCTTCTGGTTGATTGACGCTCTTGTAGAGCTGTAATACCGAGAAAATAGGACCTATTAATCTGCTCATTCATGTACTGATTAATTTGATTAAACGCATATTGGTCGCTGGGCTCAAATTTATTGACTAGCGGCTCTAGCAAGGTGAGTGTTGTACGCATAGAGCTTATAACTTCAAGACCAAGGGGAAGTGCATCAAGCATCAAGGCTATTTGCTTATTGATATCATTGTCATAGCGACTCCAAAGAATATCAAAACTAACTTTCATGTTTTCATGTGATACAGTGGTATTTTCTATATAGTGGTAGCTAACATTTTGCAAAAAAGTTCTTGTTTCTTTATCTGCTTGGCTTAAAAACCAAACAAGGCTAACTTTCGCGTCATTTTTTAAAATTTTTTGAATCGAGTTAATCTTTAAAAGGTCATTGACTAGCGCACCTGCCATCACCAAAGCAAAAATTAACGATATAAAATATACCCATTTGACACGTTTTAACATGATAGATCTCGCCAGTATGTCGCTATTTAATCTCTAGGTGTTTTAACTGCCAGACTGCGCGAGTGTAAAATAAATTTTTTCGAAGCGCCTTATGCTCAGTCCAAGGATAGATAATCCAGCCAGGACCTTTTTTTCTGACGCTTAGAACTTCATCATTGCGCTTAAGCGCAACAATAACCGGATAATCCTTAATATCTGCTACAGGTATTGAAATCCGAAAGTTATTCAAAGCCGTTGCAGAAATAACCTTCCCTTGCGCGCCCAAATAGAACATTATATCTTCTACACTAGGGCCTTCGAATTTATTGATGCCTTGTGTCCAAGGTGTTGTGGTATTAATAACGGTCTGTTTAAGGGCTAACAACATATCTAGATCAAACTGCGCAATATTATCAAGATTCGTTCTCTCAAGATCACCACTGATCGTTAATATCACCTTCCCTTTTGGGAGGGCCATACCTGCTGCATGGAGATGGCTTATATTCACCAACAAAGCTATTACTAATAAAGAGATAACTTTCAACATCTGAGCATCCTTTTGTTTTTTGTAATTTTGAGTGCAGACAGCTGAGGTTAGCAAATTAATATTATATAAACTATAAAAAATAATATCTTATAGGTGATTAATAAAGGTGAACTGCAATTTTTAGGCGTAACAGAGCAGAATTAAATATCAGTGATGGCTGTTAGTGTGCAAACTCAAGGCAGTCAATCAGAGCGCCCTATATATATGATGATAATAAGGATTACCACTTGAACTGACCGCTATAATATTCAAAAGAACCGGCCAAAAAATGCAGTTTACTAGAGTAAAAAGGCATATTTAACCGGTTTATATCGCTGTATCATCCATCTTATTTGCGAAACTACTAGCTGTCAGGAACTCATCAACAGTTAATCTTTCGCACAGCGAAATCATGCATGGAATTATCAAATATTTGTAAAGCTAATTATACCTTGTTCAACACTCTTGGAGTTGCACTCCAATCCAAGTGAAACTTTTTAGTCGCTGGTTGATCAATCCTAGCGAAAGTATGGGCTCCAAAATAATCTCGTTGAGCTTGCAATAAGTTGGCTGGAAGCGTTTCACAGCGGTAAGAATCATAATAGGCTAGTGCAGAAGACATTGCAGGATGGGGAATTCCCATCAGTGTCGCACTGGCGATTGATTTTCTCCAGCTCATCTGAAATTTAGTAATTTGACCTGAGAAAAACGGGTCTAATAATAAATTTTGCAGTTGCTCATTATCGAGAAAAGCCTTAGTTATATCTTGCAGGAAAACAGCGCGGATAATGCAACCTGCACGCCAAATTTTGGCTATAGCAGCAAAGTCTAAGGACCAGCCTTTCTCTTTAGATGCGATTGCCATAAGCTGAAAGCCTTGTGCATAGGCACATATTTTCGAACAGTATAGAGCATCGTGCAGCTCTGCTATTATTTGCTGTTTTTGTTGTTCACTATAATCAATGCGTTCAGGGCCATCTAAGATAGCGCTGGCAGTTACTCGCTCTTGCTTGAAACTAGATAGGGAACGCGCAAATACGGCTTGAGTAATAGTCTGTGCTGGACTACCTACTTCCAACGCAGAAACGGCTGTCCACAGCCCTGTGCCTTTTTGCCCCGCTGTATCAAGAATGATGTCCACTAACGCTTTTCCAGTGACAGGATCAAGCTGCCTTAGAACATCAATACTTATTTCCATTAAGTAACTGTCTAATACACCCTTATGCCAAGTTTCAAAAATATCAGCTATCTGCAACGCCGTTAAGCCTAAACCTTCGCGTAAAATATGGTAGCTTTCACAAATCAACTGCATATCCGCATATTCAATGCCGTTGTGTACCATTTTCACATAGTGCCCAGCACCACTTGCGCCAATATACGCAGCACAAGGGTCCCCCTCTTTCACTGGATTGCCCGGTTCAAAACGTTCAATGGGTCTACCACTAACAGGGTCGACTTTGGCGGATATAGCTTTCAATACAGGCGCTACTCTTGTCCACGCGTATGGATCACCAGATGGCATGAGCGACGGTCCAAATCTCGCACCAACTTCTCCACCGGAAACAGCAGTTGAGAAAAATATAAAGTTTGGTTTATATTTTTTCTCACGTGCGATAGTGTCTCTCCACAAGCTATTACCTGTATCGATGATAATATCATCTGCCTTAATACCAGCAGCAATCAAATGTTCACATACATGATCAACCGCATCACCAGCAGGCACCGAAATCATAAGCAAATTAGGCTTAGTCAAAGAATCTAACAATTGAGTAAATGAACTACAGCCAAAAATTCTTTTTGGTTGATCGCCGCGTTGTTGTGCATCATTTTTTTCTAGTTGACTTACTTTGTTTTCATCCAAATCAAAACAAGCCACTAAATAACCATTATCAGCCAAGTTCAGAGCTAAATTGTTGCCCATCACTCCCAAGCCAATAAATCCGATATCACACAAAGTTTCACTTTTCACACTATCACCTAGTTATGCTTAAATAGAACTTCAATTTTAAGCAATTGCCCCAAGCCAAGCAACCGCCTTCTATCGCCACATAGACATTTAGCCCATCTAAACACTTAATTTACGACTCAGCTGATGATTCGCAATTGGAATACATCTGAATATCAGTTTTAGCCAAATTGTAGATAAAAAAAAGCCATCTAAGGATGGCTTTTTGAGATTTACTTAGGAGGCAGCAACTAATGCTATACCCATTCTGTCTAGTGCAGGATCTGACTTAAGAACAACTGAGTTCTCTCGTTTTTCGGGTTATCGAAGAATTCTGCAGGCGTATTTTCTTCCACAATTTGACCCGCATCCATAAAGATGACTCTATCGGCCACTTTGCGAGCAAAGCCCATTTCGTGAGTGACACAGATCATAGTCATGCCTTCTTCAGCAAGCTCAATCATTACGTCCAATACTTCTTTGATCATTTCAGGATCCAGTGCAGAAGTAGGCTCATCAAACAAAATGGTTCTTGGCTTCATGCAAAGCGATCGAGCGATAGCAACACGTTGCTGCTGACCACCCGATAACTGGCCTGGGTACTTCAGAGCCTGATCGGGAATTTTAACCTTCTCAAGGAAATGCATCGCCGTTGCTTCAGCTTCTTTCTTGGGAATGCCACGCACCCAAATTGGCGCTAAAGTACAGTTTTCTAAAATTGTAAGATGCGGGAACAAGTTAAAGTGCTGGAAACACATACCCACTTCGCGTCGTACTTCATCAATTTTTTTGATGTCGTTTGTCAACTCAATGCCATCGACAATGATTTGACCTTGCTGATGCTCTTCAAGACGGTTAATACAGCGGATCATAGTAGACTTACCAGAACCTGATGGTCCACATACTACAATTATCTCACCTTTTTTTACTTCAATATTTATATCGCGTAGTACATGAAAATCGCCGTACCACTTGTGCATACCTGCAATAACAATTGCTGGCTTATCATTATTATTCGCCATTGGTGGCTCCTAGTTGTTATGTCCAGTGTGTAACTTCTTCTCTAAATGTAGGCTATAGCGTGACATGCCAAAGCAGAATATGAAGAAGAACAAACCGATAAATACATATAATTCTGTACTCAAACCCGCCCAAGCAGTCGTGGATATTGCAGCCATACCAATCCCTAGGGGATCTAGCAGACCGATAATTACCACTAAGGTAGTATCTTTAAACAAACCGATAAAGCTACCTACAATGCCAGGAATAGATATTTTTAACGCCTGTGGCAATATGATCAAACGCATGCTCTGCCAGTAGGAGAGACCAAGCGCATCAGCCGCTTCGTACTGTCCCGTTGGAATAGCCGCTAAGCCTCCACGGATAACCTCGGCAATATAAGCTGCTGAGAAAATCGTCACCATGATCAACACCCTGAGCAACAGATCAAAGTTAGATCCAGCTGGCAAGAAATATGACAATAGCGTTGAAGCGATAAATAACAGCGTTATCAATGGTACACCACGGATAAATTCGATGAATATCGTCGCAAATATCGAGAATATGGGTAATTTTGAAATACGACTGAGCGCTAGCATAATACTGATCGGCAGAGAGACAAATATCCCCGTCAGTCCGACAATCAAGGTCAGTAAAATACCACCCATTTTGTTAGTAGGTACATCAGCCAATCCAAAGATACTGCTTCCGGTAATAAGGAAAAAGCTCACCACAGGTAACAGTACTCCGGCAATTAATACAGGCTTAATTGCACGTAATCTTTCAATTAAAACGACAGCGATGGTAAAAGCTGTTAGCAAGAAAGCAACGTTCACTCTCCAGCGCTCTTCAACTGGATAAAACCCGTAGACAAACTGCCCCCATCTTCGGTAGACAAAAGACCAACAAGCTCCCCTGTCTTCACCCATAATAGCCAGGCACTCTTTTCGACTTTCAGCACCAAAGACCACCGAGTCAATAAAAGCCCACTGAATAAAAGGAGGGACGATAATGTAAATCAAATAGAGCCCTAATAAAGTAAGAACCGTATTTGAAGTAGATGAAAATAAATTATCACGCATCCATCTAACAGGCCCCACAGAGCCTGATGGCGGTGGTAGAGCGGGATGCATCCCCACCGGGTATTTTTTTGTTTCTAATGACATAATTATTACCTCGACACCAGCGCGACACGTTTATTGTAAATATTCATCAACCCAGAGATAAACAGTGATATGAACAAATAGATACCTAATACTATGCCCATGCTCTCTAGTGCTCTACCGGTCTGATTGAGTGAAATACCACCAATCGTTGCCACTAAATCCATATAGCCTATCGCTATTGCTAGAGAAGAGTTTTTAGTGAGGTTCAAATACTGACTGATTAACGGGGGAATGATGACTCTTAATGCCTGCGGAATAACCACTAAACGCATCGTAAAATCAGGTCTGATACCAAGCGCATGTGCAGCTTCTGTCTGTCCATGACTCACTGATTGAATACCTGCTCGTACTATTTCAGCTATAAAGGCACCTGTGTAAATCGACAACGCAAACCACAGCGCCATAAATTCAGGTTTGATGACAAAGCCACCTCGATAGTTAAAGCCTTTCAATTCAGGATAGCTTATTTCGATAGGAGCACCCATCAGCAAAAAAGTGACCAGTGGCAGGCCTATAATAGCGCCAGCGCCAATCCAGATAGCGGGAATAAGCCGCCCTGTTTCTACCTGCACTTTATTTGCGTATTTTTTAAATAATACCGCACCCACAATAGCAACTAACAGTGCAATCCAAACCCAACCGAACCCTTCTTGAGGGATAGGTTGCGGCATGTATGCCCCACGATTGGTCAGTATTACGCCTTCGAACAGTGCCTCAGCTTTTCTGGGGACAGGTAGCGAGTGAATAATAATTCCGTGCCACAGTAATATCTGCAGTAATACAGGTACATTTCGAGTAATTTCGACGTACACTTGCATCAAGCGTGATAGAACAAAGTTATTTGATAGACGTAAAACGCCAGCAGTGAATCCAAAGAAAGTGGCTACTACTATGCCGCAAACAGCGACCAGTAAGGTGTTTAGTAAACCAACTAAACCCGCTCGGAAGTGGGAATCGGAACTATCATATTCAATTAAGGTTTGGTTAATATCGTAATTAGCAGGCTCTGTCAAAAAGTCGAATCCAACTTTCACGCCTAGGCGATCTAAGTTTTCAACGGTATTTGACACTATGTTTCCGATAAATAATAAAATCCCGATGACTGCAATCATTTGCAGAATTACACCACGAGTTTTTTTATCTCTCCATAGCGAGCCTAGTGTCACGGTCTTTTTTTCTTGAACTTGTGTGCCGCTCATATAGACAACCTAAAATAGATTATAAAAAAAACGAGCTCTATCTCTATTTGACTGTATCACAGCCAGATAAAAATGAGCTCGTTACTATGCTTTTACGTATTTATTACTTCAATGGTGGTGCGTATTGAATGCCACCATTGGTCCATAGTGCATTAAGACCACGATCTAGCTTAAGCGCTGTCTCTTTACCAACGTTACGCTCGAAAGACTCGCTGTAGTTACCTACTTGCTTAATGATGTTGTAAGCCCATTTCTTATCTAGACCTAACATTGCGCCCAACTTAGCTTCGTTAGTACCTAATAGGCCTTGAGCGGCTGGATCTGCTGCATTAGCGCCACGCTCATCTAAGTTCTTAGAGGTAATGTTTAGCTCTTCAGCGTTAAGCATTGCGTTGTGGCTCCACTTAACAATATCAAACCACTGGTCATCGCCATGACGAACTACTGGTCCTAGAGGCTCTTTTGAAATAATTTCTGGAAGAACAACGTGTGCAGTAGGATCTTCGAAAACAGAACGCTGTGCAGCTAGTGCAGATGCGTCAGTTGTGTATACGTCACAACGACCAGCGATGTAGTTTTGACGACCTTCAGCAGAAGTTTCAACAGGAACTGGCTCGTATGTCATACCGTTTAACTTGAAGTACTCTGCAGCGTTAAGCTCAGTCGTTGTACCTGTTTGGATACAGATAGATGCGCCGTCTAGACCTTTAGCAGAAGTTACGCCAAGTGCTTTAGGAACCATGAATCCTTGACCGTCATAGTAGTTAACACCAGCGAAATTTAAACCTAGGCTGTTATCACGCGTGAAAGTCCAAGTAGTAACACGAGATAAAACATCGATTTCACCAGACTTCAATACTTCAAAACGAACTTTTGAGGTTAGAGGCACATATTCAACTTTTTCAGAATCACCTAACACAGCGGCTGCAACAGCACGACAAAGGTCGACATCAAGCCCTTCCCACTGTCCGCTATCATTTGGAGCAGCGAAACCTGCTAAACCAGTTGATACGCCACATTTTAATACGCCACGGGCCTGTACATCTTCAAGGGTAGAAGCAGAAACATTCATCGCAGTTAAGGCTGCAAGACTAACAGCAATAGGTAAAAGTTTTTTCATTGTATGATTTCCTAATTATTATTTGAATCGCCTCGACTCTCATCCTCAAGGCGTACTCTTTATAAGAGTAAGACAGAGCATAAAAGCCTACTTGCAAAAAGTCTATGCCTTAACCCTGCGATTCGTCAAGTTTATGTCTTTTTTTTTAAACAAGTGCTGAATATTGCTCAATCAAACCTAAACACTGCTGCTTTATTGATCGCTATAGATGACAATTATGTTTTTTCCAAGAAGTTAATAACTGAGCTGTTAGCCTTTACAACGAGCCCTCAAATACACGATCATTAATCTTGCATTAACAATTATGCAATATTGCTTGTTCGCTACATTGCGGGTCTTCCCAGAAAACTAAATAAAACAAATTGTATAATCAAGAGCCTCCAGAGGAGTTCAAGAAGGAATTCAACCTAACACTATCGTACGTAACAGCCAAGCTCATTAATGATGGTATTTCTCTCAACATTATCAAGAAAGTACTTATAATTGTTCACTTGATCAATGCCTCCTCGCTGTTATTAGCAATGATATACTTGCTGATATCTACTTCATCTATTTGTTCTGGTTCCAAATATTTTTTAGCATATTGCAAATAAATGCCACTTTCTAAAAACAGATCAAATAAGCTCCCATCTATATGCCTATCCTCCTTCATAAAGCTCATTATTTTAATCGCTTCACTTAATTTCTTGGCTTTTTTATAAGGCCTATCACTCGCTGTTAGCGCCTCAAATATATCTGCTATAGCCATCATCCTGGCTGATATTGACATATCATCTTGCAATAACCCTCTGGGGTAGCCTGTACCATCCATTTTCTCATGATGACCACCGGCTATTTCTTCAACCCTACTTAAATTTTTAGGAAACTTTAATTCTTTTAACATGATAATAGTTTGAATGATATGTTCATTAATTTTGTATCTTTCCTCCGTATTCAGTGTCCCTCTGCGAATTGATAAATTATATAATTCGCCTCTATTGTACTGATAATCTGGAGTGTTCATTTTAAAACCCCATTGATTATTAGCTTGTAAAGTATCTTTTGGATCCCTTAATATAATTTGATCCATTTTATCCACCAACAATTTTTCGCAAACCGGGAGCGCAAGTTCAGGTTCTCTTTGCTTCCTCAACTCTTCCTCCCAGGAAATACCCAGCCTATCACTCAGTGTTCTCTGCCAAGTTTGTTGGGAAATCTGTTCCAACTTTTGCACATGCTCATGTGACATGAACTCACTGCCTAAATTGCACTGTGCAACAAAAGCAAAATCCGCATCGAGCTGAGTATTTTTTTGTTCCAGAACGACTGTTAGCGCAGTTATATCTTCACCGCTAGCAACCCCCTGCCAATATTCAACCTGAGCGTCTCTTTTTATTACTTCAAAGCGCATTCTCACCTCGTGAATTCGATCATAGATAGTTTCTAGTTTTGTCGCTTTGTCTACTACATACTCAGGTGTCGTTATTTTTCCACAATCGTGTAACCAAGCGGCGATATCAAGCTCTTCCCACTCATCTTCAGTCAATGAAAAATCTTCAAACTCCCCCGCATCTTTATTAATCGCCGCCTGTGCTAACAATTTAGTTATCTCAGGTACTCTTGAGCAGTGTCCCGCGGTGTAGTGAGATTTCGCATCAATTGCGCCAGCAATTATTTTGATAAATGATGCCAGTAAATCTTTTTGCCCTTTTAGCAAATGTCGGCTCTCCATTGAGACCGCTGCGAATCCTGATAGAGACTGGATAAAGCCTATCTTATCTTGATTATCCACATCTTCTGTACTGTTATTATCAAAGTCATTAAAGACGCAGAGTACTCCCGTCGCTTCACCTGATCTATTATTAAGTGGCAGTGTTAAGACTTGTATATGCTCTGTATCAAAGTGCTTAAAAACTGGCCCAAAAGAATCGGACCTCTGCTCAGCACGGCGCTGAAAATAATGCACTCGGGCTTCACGCTCTTGCATCGATTTAACAACCATATTAGTACTGTTGCTCGTTTCATAGCTGGAGAGCTTTAATTGTGTATTGTCATCTGTCGCCAGTTTAATGCTGACCGGATCAAGACAAGTCCCCGCTTCATTAAGTAAATACAATACAGCGGCATCAGCACGGCTTATTTCCAGCGTCTGCTTGGTAATCGTTGCCAGTAATGAATTCAAATTCTTTTCGCCGGCCAGCGTTTTTATCATGCTCATAAAATGACTAATTGTGTATTTCATCTCATCCATGTCTTTTGCTAGAGTATTAATTTCTTTAATGGACGAATTAGGAATATTGTCGGTAGAAAAATCGAATTGCCTAATTTTTCTTGTCTGTACGGTTAATATTCGCAGCGGTTCTGATATTTTATAAGCACTATAAGCCGTCACAGGGACGGCAATTAAAATTAATGCTATGGCGATCAAACTAGATTGCCAGCGAATATCAAATGCCTGGGCAAACAATTCTTTATCTGGAGCTAAGAAGGCAAAATACAGACGAAAACTGTCACTGATTGACAACTCTTTTATTACCCCACCCCAATGCTCTGATTCATATAGCAAATTCAGATGGCGAGGCTCTGCCATTATTTCACCTGCCAAGGCCGCCAACACAGGGCTACCCAATTCAGCTACTGTCGCAATTTTATCGCTGCCATGAAGATTCTCGACAATTAATCTGTCTGGCTCTTTATACGCTATAACAGATAGCTCAGGATCAAATAAAACTAATTCCGAAGATGGGGTTATAACATTTTTAGCTAAAATTTCTGATAGATCATCTAGTGATATATCAGCTGCTATAACTACCCCTTTGACCTTGGACTCTAAGGTAATTGTAATACCGACTTTTTTTACAAAGAAATATAGATAAGGATCAGTGGTAGCATAGCCGTCAGAGCGCAACGCCAGCTGATACCAAGGCCTTTCCCTTGGATCGTATTGTGCATTATCCACCAACTTACTGGATATTTGATTTAAGTCTTTATCGTAAAACAAACGGATCGCTACAGTTTCTGTATCTTCGCGGTCAATACTATCTACCATATACCTAGTAGCCGCTGGTGCTTTAAACTGGTTACGCATGTACTCATTATAAACAGCGCGGATAATGAAGAAATCTCCGTCTTCAAAGCCAACTTCAAAACCACTGACCGAACCATTGTATTCTAGAACTTTACTCATGGCGGGCAAAAAATTTAATCTTTGCTCTAGCGTTTTTGTTTCAGGCAAATTCCCCTGGGCGATGATTTCAACAGCACTGGTAGCCATTTGGTGGCTTTGCTGTAAATCAGAAAAAGCACTTTGCATTACTTTTTCATAGAGAACAATTGAACTTTCCTCTATCAGCTCGGTGTTTTTTTGGAAACTAAACCATATTTGCCCAATTCCTAATGCTATGGTTAGAATAATAAATAAAGTTGCTGTAAGAATATGCAAAGGAACTTTCACTGAGGTGAAGAGTCTTTTTTTTCCAAAAACATTCAACGAAATACCCATTTATAAACCATTCATTTAATTAGAGATTTATTTAACAGGTATAGTATTGGGGATGATCTTTGAAAAGCAAATTATAAGCAAAAAAAAGACTGCTAGAACAGTCTTTTGGTTAGATTTGAGAAAAAACGTTGGTGAACAGTGTCAGTTTTATTGGCTCATAACAACCACATTAAGATGTCTGTTAATTGCCCTATTTATACTATCCAACAAATTTGATCATCACACCAGCTGCAACAGCAGAACCAATAACACCCGCGACATTGGGTCCCATTGCATGCATTAATAAGAAGTTTTGCGGATTAGCCTCGAGCCCTAGTTTGTTAGAAACACGTGCGGCCATAGGTACAGCGGACACGCCTGCTGAACCTATCAGTGGGTTGATAGCATTGCCGCCTTCCAGTTTATTGAGCAACTTGGCCATTAATACGCCCATTGCTGTGCCTATGCAAAAAGCCACAATACCTAACACCAAAATACCTAAAGTAGTTAGATCTAAGAACTTATCTGCAGAAAGCTTCGAACCTACCGATAAACCTAAAAAGATTGTCACTATGTTAATGAGTGCATTTTGTGCGGTGTCGCTTAAGCGATCAACCACACCACATTCACGCAACAAGTTACCAAAACAGAACATGCCTAGTAATGGCGCGGCATCAGGAAGTAATAATGCAACTAGAACTAACAGCACGATTGGAAAAAATATTTTCTCCACCTTACTGACCTGTCGCAATTGCACCATGGTAATTTGGCGTTCTTTTTGGGTCGTCAATGCGCGCATAATTGGCGGTTGGATTAATGGGACCAATGCCATATAAGAGTATGCGGCAACAGCAATCGCACCCAGCAAATGCGGCGATAACAAACTGGCCACATAGATGGCCGTTGGACCATCAGCGCCACCAATGATGCCTATCGCTGCGGCATCCTGAATAGAGAAGTCCATTATCCCCATACTCGACAGGGTAACCGCCCCTAATACTGTGGCAAATATTCCAAATTGCGCAGCGGCACCTAAAAATAGCGTTTTAGGGTTCGCTAACAGTGGACCAAAATCGGTCATCGCCCCCACCCCCATAAAGATAATGAGAGGGGCTGCACCAGATGCAATAGCAACATTATAGAAGTTATACAACATACCATTTGCATAACCACCATCCATGGCCGCTAGGACAGTGGCTGAATGTACGCTGGCATTTGAGGTATGATATGCCTCAAGTACAGCATGTGGTTCTGTACTGGTAATACTCAAAGCAGAGGCAAGTGCGCTCATTACTTCGGGTTTGGCAAAATGTACCGCATTCTCAACAGCCGAAAACGCTAGCCCGGCTTCAGGTATATTTGCAAGAATGCCGCCAAAACCAATCGGCACAAGTAACAGCGGCTCGAATTTTTTATTGATGGCGAGATACAATAGCATTAACCCCACCAACAACATGACAAACTGACCAAGCTGCAAGTTGTAAACACCTGAAGCTAACCAGAGATCGTTAATTTTTTCCATGTCTCAGCACCTTATGCCAAAGTAATTAGTGAGTCGCCTACTTGAACAGCGTCACCTTCTTTAACATCCACAGAGACAACGATCCCAGAACGTGCTGCTCTTACTTCAGTTTCCATTTTCATAGCTTCTAAAATAATAATCACATCACCTTCTTCAACGGTCTCACCAGCGGCAACTTCTACTTTCCAAATATTACCCGCCAGTGGAGCGACAACTTCTTCCCCTTTGGTAGCGGCGATTGCCGGTGCAGCTGCTGCCGCTTTTGGCGCAATCGCAGAAATATCACCACCTTCTGCAACTTGTACAACGTAGTCCTGGCCATTAACAGAGATAGTATATACTTGCGGGCCGTTATTTTTTGTTGCCATGGTCGTTGCATCCTCAATTGTCGGAACCGGCTCAAATGCGTCCGGATTATTACGATTCTCTAAATATTTCAAGCCTACTTGCGGAAAGAGTGCGTAAATAAGTACATCGTCGATTTTCTCTTCGCCTGCGGCTAACTCAATTCCTTTTTCCAAGGCCAATTTCTCGACCTCAGTGATCAAACTGTCCAATTCAGATTTCAGTAAATCAGCAGGTCTACAAGTGATTGCCTCTTCACCTGCCAATACTTTTTGCTGTAAATCTTGATTAAAAGGCGCAGGGGCTGCACCGTATTCGCCTTTGAGAATCCCTTGGACTTCTTTGGAAATACTCTTATAACGCTCACCCATCAGCACATTGATAACCGCTTGTGTACCGACGATTTGAGAGGTTGGCGTCACGAGTGGAATAAGCCCTAAATCTTCTCTTACACGAGGAATTTCTTGCAATACTTCGTCAAATTTATCGGCAGCATTCTGCTCCCTAAGTTGCGACTCCATATTCGTCAACATGCCACCTGGCACTTGCGCAATCAATATACGCGAGTCTGTTCCACGTAGAGATCCTTCAAATTTCGCATATTTTTTCCGCACTTCTCTAAAGTAAGCTGCGATTTCAGAAAGCGCATTCAAATCCAGACCGGTATCACGATCTGTTCCCTGTAAAGCGGCAACCACAGATTCAGTCGCAGTGTGACCATAAGTCATCGACATTGAAGAAATCGCGGTATCAACTCTGTCAACACCCGCTTCAATTGATTTCAATATTGACATATCAGAAAGGCCAGAAGTCGCATGAGCATGCAGTTGTACTTCTAGATCAGTTTGGGCTTTTAGGCGCGACACCAATTCATAGGCATCATAAGGCACTAATATACCTGACATATCTTTAATACAAATCGAATCGGCGCCTAAATCTTCTAGTGCTTTAGCGTAATCAACCCAACTTTCAATCGTATGAACATTGGATTTTGTATAGGAGATAGTGCCTTGTGCATGCTTACCTGTTTGCTTAACCGCTTTAATAGCTCGCTCTGGATTCCTTGGGTCATTCATTGCATCAAAGATACGAAAAACATCGATACCATTTACCGCACAGCGCTCTACAAACTTATCAACCACATCATCTGCATAGTGACGATAGCCGAGTAAGTTCTGCCCGCGTAACAACATCTGCTGTTTCGTGTTTGGCATGGCGCTTTTAAGTGCGCGTAGACGCTCCCAAGGATTTTCACCTATATAGCGTATACAGGAATCGAAGGTTGCTCCGCCCCAAGTTTCAAGGGACCAAAAACCAATACTATCTAGTTTTTCAGCAATAGGTAGCATATCGTCGATACGCATACGGGTAGCAAACAAAGATTGGTGCGCATCGCGCAGTACTACATCTGTAATTCCTAAAGGTTTCTTAGCATCTGACATGTTTTACAAGGCCTTCTCGTTAAAATATGTTGCTGTTAATACTGAACTATGATTTTTTGAAACGTTTGCACTATGATCTGTATTGATGAACGGCAGCCGTAATAACAGCAACCAATTCATCATTGTTGGCATCAGCGGTCTTTGGAGTGATTTCTCTGCGCTTTTTCTTCACAGGCGCTGCTTCTGGTTCGAATTTCGTCACCAGTTTCGACATTAAAGTCGTGACACCCACTAGCAGAGTGAGAAAGACAAACACAAAGCCCATGCCAAAAACCATCAATGACAACCCTTGTGAAATAAGACTTTCCATCAGTTATTACTCCTTACAATGTAAAAAAACGACGTATGTAGAAAAACACGTTAGCGACATTACGTCGCCTACCTGTTGATAATTCCCACAAAACGACGCTAATTAAACCCGAAAAAGCCAGATTCTGCAACCACTTATAGGCAGTTGATTATCGTAAAATATGTATTGTCAACAATCAAAACACCTGCATAAAGTGGAAATAGAAACCAGCAAACCTTGCACAAGAGCTTTTATTGCGGTCTAAATACCTTCACATTCAATACCCCTTTTTCTTGAAGGCTGTGTGCATGCAGCTGACTCATTACTCCTTTCTCACAGTACAAAAGGTACTCAAACTCATCGCTCCAGTGCTCCATTTGCGCTTCAAGCTCATAAAAAGGGGTAATCAAAATTTCACAGCCAGGCATATTCAACGGCTTCTTCTCTTGCTCATGAGGTGCCCTAATATCAACAATTTTCTGATTTTCTGAGACTTTACTTAAAATATCTATTTCTGCCTTAGCGGCCAAATTTTTGACAATGTCATCAATTCTTGATGTGTGTACTTGCTCAAGTGCACGGTCGATAATATCCATATCAAGATTTTCTTCTTCAGCTTCCACTTTTTCTAACTTAGCGCGGGTTGTCGGCCTATCTGAGATAACGCCACAATATTCAGGAATAGAGGCGACCAAATCAAAGCAACCCAATGCTTTAGTACGATCAACAATTTCTTGTTTATCCGTAGTTATTAATGGGCGAATGATCACTTTTGTGGTTGATCTGTCAATCACCGCTAAATTCGGCAGCGTCTGACTAGACACTTGCGCAATACTTTCACCGGTAACCAATGCATCGATTTTCATATAATCCGCCACTTTCTCAGCAGCGCGCATCATTTGACGCTTAAGCACCACTCCCATATAAGAGTGATGTACATTTTGTAAAATATCACCGACCACTTCAGAAAAAGGCACACTGACAAATTTTACACGCGCACAAGAACCATATTGTTGCCACAAGTGCAGGGCAACTTGCTCAACTCCCATTTCATGTGCTTTACCACCTAAATTGAAAAACAAAAAATGCGTTTTAGAACCGCGTCGCATGGTCATATAAGAAGACACTACAGAGTCAAATCCACCAGAAATCAAAGAGAGCACAGGCTCTTGTGTTCCTAGCGGATAACCCCCTAACCCTGGATAGATACGATTAAATACAAACAGTTTTTGATCTCGCACTTCCAGATCAACAAAGACTTCTGGTTTGCGTACGTCCACACCCAGTGACTCACCGTGTTCAAGCAGTCCTCCGCCAATGTATCGCTCTAAATCAATCGATTTAAATTCATGCTTGCCACTGCGTTTAACACGCACTTTAAAAGTCTTGCCGGCAATTTTCTCTTTATAGGCGTCAAATGCGTGCTCGTAGGCTTCGTGGAAAGTCCCTAGAGTATATTCAACTACTTCGATAAACGACTGAATCCCTGGTGATTTTGACATACAATCGCAAACAGCGGCGGCGTGTTCGAGTTTTTCCTCAGGCAGCACAACTTCTAACTTATCCCAGAACAAACTGACGCGAATATCATCATCAATACGTCTTAGAGTAACCTGTAGATTGCTTTGCAAGCGCTGTATGAAACGCTTGCGAACCGGTTTGCTTTTGATAGTAATTTCTGGGAATAATTTTACGATATATTTCATTGTCTGTTCACGAATAGGCTAAGTAATTTGCTCTCATTCTAGAAGCTTGCCGATAATAAGAGAAGCGATATATCCACTATGTACTATTATCCTAAAACCGGTTGCTTATCGTTCGAAATACTCACCCAGTTATTACTCTCTATTAACTTGATTGCAATCATTGAATTTAATTACTCTGTACATACCCACTACACTCTAAACCTGTAATATTAGATTGACACTTCGCTATACTTTTTGACAACCAAACAATCACTTACTGCAAAACCTTGGTAAAAATGTAATTTATTGAGTCTAACATAATGGTCAATTAGCTATTAATAAATAGTTATCCTCCCTATTAAAGTACCCACTATACTAAAGAAGTTTAGCACTTCGTTTAATCGCACTACCTACAGCCTCACTTGGCCTACTTCACTCTCTTCAGCCCCATCTAACCGTCTAGACTATTAAATGAATTGCCAATCGGTCAATATATCGACTATGCTGACAGGGAGAGCACGCTCTTTAAAGATCATTATTTCTTTTGGAGCCAGATGTCCTCACTTAAATGGAATACGCAATCTTTTGCGTTAATTAAGGAGAAGTCGATCAATGAAAACCAAAATCACAACAGCAGTTGCCGCCTCCATAGCAGCAGTCGTAATCTCAGGTTTTTCATCCACTGCGATAGCTGAGCAACAGTTTGTTTCTATAGGAACAGGTGGAGTCACAGGGGTTTATTATCCGACTGGTGGAGCCATATGCAGACTGGTCAATAAAAAACGCAAAGAGCACGGTATTCGCTGTTCAGCGGAATCAACCGGCGGCTCTATCTACAATATAAACACTATCCGAGCAGGCGAACTAGAATTTGGTGTCGCTCAATCCGACTGGCAGTATCACGCCTATAATGGTACATCAAAATTTGCCGATGCTGGTAAATTTGAGAAGCTGCGAGCTGTTTTCTCTGTTCACCCAGAACCTGTTACTGTTATTGCCAGAGCAGATGCTAATGTCAAAAATATAACAGATCTTAAAGGCAAGCGACTGAATATCGGCAACCCAGGATCCGGTACGCGCGGTACATGGGATGTATTAGAGGAGACCTTAGGTTGGAAGCGCTCTGATCTAGCGCTTGCCGCCGAGATGAAGTCAGCGGAAACTGGTGCGGCTGTTTGCGATGGGAAAATTGACGGTTATTTCTGGCTCGTTGGCCACCCATCCGCATTAACCCAAGAATCGCTCGCCTCCTGTGCGGCAAATTTAGTTAATGTAGACACTCCCGAGATAGACAAGCTAGTGGCTGATAAACCTTATTATCGCAAGGCAACTATTCCCGCCAACATGTACAACAACAAAGAAGACATCACCACCTTTGGTGTGGGTGCGACCTTCGTCTCAAGCTCAGATGTCCCAGCAGATGTCGTTTACGTTATTGTACAAGCAGTGTTTGAAAACTTCGATCAGTTTAAAAAACTGCACCCGGCATTTGCCAATTTAAAAGCTGAAGAAATGATCAGAGATTCTCTCTCTGCACCACTTCACGACGGCGCGATGAAATACTACAAAGAAAAAGGCTGGATGTAATTATTATCCATAATCGGAGAGCACATTCTCTCCGATTACTAACTGCTTTGTATTATTGACAGTTCAATCCGACAGAATAAAACCAATACCGGATCTACCGAAAACAACTCAAGCGCAGCGAGAACAATCTTTCAATGATAGCTTTTGCTGGCTGCTATGCGTTACTTTGGAGCCATGCAATGTCTACCAACCAAAAATCCTCAAGCGCTGAAGAATTAGTTGCCCAAGTTGACACTGGTGCGAGAAACTTACTGGGCGGGCAAAAACACCTTATCGCCATTATCTGTTTTAGCTGGGCACTCTATCAGCTCTATATTGCCTCAGAACTACCTTTTATTTTGACATCTATCACGGGTATAGATTTTTTTCAATTTATTGGAAACTTGTCTATCTCTCGTAAAATACACTTGGCATTCTCTATTGTGCTGGCATGCTTAGCCTTTCCTCTTTTAAAATCCAGCCCAAGGGGTAAAATACCTTGGTATGACTGGTTACTTCTAGGTAGTGGTGTCTTTGCCATGCTTTACATGGTCGCGATGAACACAAACATAGCCAATCGAGCCGGAGACTTTGGCCACGCTAACATTCCCTTTGATATGAGTGTTGCTGTACTTGGGCTCTTTGTTTTGACAATCGCCATTTATAGATCGCTTGGCACTCCACTGGTAATTGTTGCCGGCGTGTTAGCCGGCTACGTCTTTATTGGTGGTGGCAACTGGGGGGGTGCCTCTTTTATCAAGGGTACTTGGCATTTCTGGATGCAAGAAGAAGGGGTGTTTGGCAAGCCTCTGGCGGTATCCACCCAAACCATCTTCCTATTTGTCCTTTTTGGTGCGATTTTAGAAAAAGCAGGCGCAGGTAACTATTTTATAAAAATTGCCTTTGCGCTGCTCGGTCACTTTAAGGGCGGGCCCGCTAAAGCAGCCGTTATCGCCTCGGCACTGAGTGGCCTTTACTCAGGATCTTCAATAGCCAACACAGTGACAACCGGCACCTTTACCATTCCATTGATGAAACGCACTGGTTTCTCGGCTGAAAAGGCCGGAGCTGTGGAAGTCGCCTCTTCCACAAACGGCCAATTAATGCCCCCTGTAATGGGCGCTGCCGCTTTCCTCATCGCCGAATTTACCGGTGTCGAATACACTACTTTATTAAAACATGCACTACTTCCAGCGCTGGTATCCTATATTGCCCTGGTATATATCGTGCATATAGAAGCTTGCAAACTAAACCTTAAAGGACTACCTAAACCTCCATCTAGCAAAACTTTCATCAATAAATTGATCGGCTTTCTGGCAGGTTTCATCACTATTTCGTTATTATTTTTACTGGTTTATTTTACGTTGGGCTGGGTCAAGGCTAGCTTTCCATCGCTCTCTGTCGCTATGGTCATGTCCTTCTCGCTGGTTTTTTATCTTATACTTTTATTCATAGCATCTAAAAGAGCAGATTTACAAGTAGATGATCCCGACTCGCCTATAACAGAGCTACCTGTCGCCTCTGACACTGCCTGGACAGGTCTTTATTTTCTATTGCCTATAATCATCCTTCTGTGGTGCATATTGCCTACACCGGAGCGCCTATCTGCGCATATCTCAGCTTACTATGCATGCCTGGCAATGATATTTATCGCACTGACGCAACACCCGCTTAAAGCACTTTTTCGCGGCGACAATAAAATTGCCAACAAAATGGTCCACGGCATAAAACAGTGTGTCGACGGTGTCACTTCAGGCGCTCGCAACATGATTTCAATTGGTATCGCCACTGCAGCAGCAGGGGTTATTGTCGGTTCAATTTCTATCACTGGTGCCCACGGCATAGTCGGAGAATTTGTGGAGTTCCTCTCTGGGGGCAACTTGATGATTATGTTAATTCTGGTGGCCATCATGAGTTTGCTACTAGGCATGGGACTACCGACCACCGCAAACTATTTGGTCGTCGCTGGTTTAATGGCGCCGGTGATTGTCGAATTGGCAGCCAAATCAGGTTTGATAGTGCCTTTAGTCGCCGTCCATTTATTTGTCTTCTACTTTGGCATACTGGCCGATGATACTCCACCAGTTGGACTCGCCGCCTATGCGGCCGCTGCGATATCCAAAGGAGATCCAATTAAAACCGGTGTCCAGGGGTTTGCCTATGATATACGCACCGCACTACTCCCTTTTTTATTCCTATTTAATACAGAATTACTGTTAATGAATGTGACCCCAGCTAAGGCGGTGCTGGTCTTTATCATAGCAACCATT